>Ga0214921_10001534_pt1 | contig 39187 bp, 40 predicted proteins | sample LL1505_MetaG_FD_177992 | JGI IMG/M metagenome (GOLD analysis project Ga0214921, IMG submission 177992) | Freshwater microbial communities from Lake Lanier, Atlanta, Georgia, United States - LL-1505 | ecosystem: Environmental > Aquatic > Freshwater > Lake | place: USA: Georgia | collected...
CATGATTTTACTTGGAGTTCTTGCAAGCAAATGTGGTGACAAAAGGCACACATTCAAATAACATGGCAGAATGAAATCATTCAGGTGGAGTATTGAAAAAAACGAACTTTTGAAGTTTGAACGTGGAATTTCTTTTGAAGCAGTGGTTGTGGCACTGGAAACAGGCGGTTTGATGGACCTGTTGGAGCATCCCAATCCCAACAAATATCCCAACCAAAGAATATTGCTGGTGGTCATCATGAACTATGTTTATTTGGTGCCTTTCATTGAAGAAGACGATCATTATTTCCTGAAGACCATGATTCCAAGTCGAAAAGCCACTCGAGACTATTTTCAGAAAGGCCCAAAATGAGCGAAGTTGATGCCTATGAATTAGAAATTTTGAAAGCCTTTGAATCAGGTCAATTGAAATCAATTGCTTCAAAAAGTGAATTGGCCAAATTTAAAACTGCTGCAAGGGCAAGCGCCATCAAAGACAAGCGTGTCAATATTCGTTTGTCTTCCGTTGATCTTACAGACATACAGGTGAAGGCCATGGAGGAGGGTGTACCTTATCAAACCTTGATCACCAGTGTCTTGCACAAATATGTGAACGGAAAATTGGTGGAGCGGACGACCAAAGGGACTAAATCTGATCCTTCAAAGTAAGCTTGTAAACCTTAGAGATATTCAGCGCTATTTAAGCTTTTGGGCTGATTCAATGCAATCTCTCAGAACCAAGGCATCTCCGACCTGATTGGCCAGCAGCAGAATTAAGCGCATGTTGAGCTGCTCTGACTGTTCTGCATTCAGCCCCTCATGCGCATTCAGCAATTGCTCATAAAAGCCATCGGCGTCTTGCAGGTTCAGTTCTGTTTTCATGTGGGTGAGTCCGAATTGAATCAAAGGCACAAAGAGGTGGCTACGGCGGCAATCAAATGACCGTTCACACCTTGGCCGGTGTCTGCCAAATAACCATCGGGTCGGATGACGGCCCAGCCGCTGTGAGGTACCGCGCTGCAGGCACTTTTCAAATGACCTTGCTTGTCCCAAATGTGTTCTCGAGCCTGGGCGCTGTCACCTTTGGCCAGGACTTGAACACACCGAACGGGCAGGCCTGAGGTGCTTAAGTCTTGAAGTCGTTTAAGCGACGCCTTAGACAGCTCGCCAAATACCAAGATGAGCAAGCGGCCATCGGCCCATTGAAGCAGATCGTTGAGTGCGCCCGTTTTTCCTTGACGCCATTGAATCTTGACGTTTTGAACCGAGGTGCCGCCTTGGTCGCCGCAGGCCCTTGAGCCGCGGTAAGTATTGGCGACCGCCATGCGCCCAGTGTTGATCAATGAGCGAGCGAAAGGAAACTGCTTCGCCAAGCTGATGGTGGCTTTTCGAAAGGCGCGCTCAATACCGTCTGCAGGTCTCAAAAATCGGGCAGTCCGCCGAGTGACTTTGACGTTTTCTTGGGCCGCTTCAAGGCGTTCATCGTTGTAACTTTCCAGCAGAGCTTCATGAGCATGGCCACGCAATACAGCCGCTAATTTCCAAGCCAAATTGTCGGCATCGGCCACACCCGTGTTGCCACCGCGCGCGCCAAAGGGGTTCACAATTTTGGCGGTATCGCCCATGAAAAATACCCGACCCATGCGCAAGTTGGTGAGGCATTGGCTTTTGTAGGCATAAGGACCCACCCACACAATGTCGACCTTGACGTTCTTGCCAAATTGGCGCTCTAAACGTTCACGCACCACATCTTCACGGCTGATGTAAGCTGCGTCTGCGTTAGGCGCCATTTGATAATCAATGCGCCAAACCCCGTCGGCCATAAGGTGTTGCCAGACGGCACGGTTTTCATTAAAGGGCGCCTCAATCCAAGTGTGACGCTCGGTAGGGGGATGGGTGTCAAAGCGCACATCGGCAATGCACCAACGGTCATCGCCTTTTTTGCTTTCCATACCCACACCCGTCCATGCGTGAAAGGGCGTGTGCGATCCGCTAGCATCAATCACATGGTCGGCTTGAAGTTGGTAAGTGCCTTCTGGTGTTTCAACGCTGAGCGTTGCAAAGTCTTTGTTTTGCTTGAATGCTGTAACGCGCGATTGCCAACGCAAATCAACACAGCCTAGTTCTTGAATTCTTTCTACCAAATAGCCTTCAATGTAGAACTGTTGGATGTTGATGAAAGCAGGTTGCTCTGAAAGGTTGAAATTGCTTTGTTGTTTGAGGTCAAAGTTGTAAACCTCGTCATGGCCTGCGAAGGTACGGCCCACACTCCACTGAATTCCTTTGTTGGCGATTCGATCAAAAATCCCAAGCTTTTGGAAAATTTCTAAAGACTTTTGGGTGTAGCAAATACCGCGGGAAGAGGCGCCCTTGACCCCGACGGTGTTGTCCTCGTCCAAGAGCACGGCCTTGACACCCAAGTTAGCCAATGCACAAGCCAAAGTCAGGCCTGACATGCCGCCACCCACAATGACCACCGCATGGCGCAAAGTTTTGTTTTGCACCAATTCGGGTGGTGTCACAAAAGCGTATTCAGGCAAGGCGTAGCCAGTGCCTTGAGTGAACTCATAACCATTGGTAAATTGAACGTCTTGAAAGCTTGGTGTGTTCATGGCTTTAACGCATTCCAATTTTGACATTGCCAAAAACCGATTGTGCCTCTCGGGGCAAGCAGCGCCAGTACTGCTCACTGGCTTGAACCACGCCGCCTAATTCGGCAGCCGCTTGCCATGCCCATCGGGGGTTGAACAAGAAGGCCCTTGCGAAGGCGATGAGGTTGGCATCACCCCTTTGCAAAATAGCCTCGGCTTGTTGAGCTTTTGTAATCAAGCCCACAGCAATGGTAGGTAGGCCTGATATGTCTTTCACAGATTTGGCAAACGGCACTTGGTATTCTGGACCCAAGGCAATCTTCTGTTGCGCGGCAACACCCCCTGAAGAAATATGAACAAAATTAGCGCCTGCAGTTTTGAGGCGAACCGATAAATCTGCTGTTTCTTCTGGGTTCCAGCCTTCTTCCACCCAGTCGGTGGCCGAAAGGCGGATGCCTAAAACGCCGTTGAACTTGGCCCTGACAGCGTCAAAAATTTCACGAACATAGCGTGTGCGGTTTTCAAAGTTTCCGCCGTAGGCATCGATTCTCTTGTTGGAAATGGGCGATAAAAATTGATGCAGCAAATAACCGTGAGCTGCATGCAATTCAAGCATTTCAATGCCCATGGCTTGCGCGCGCTCGGCTGTTTTGACAAAGGCTGTTTTGATGCGCTCAAGACCTGCTGCATCCAATTCAGTGGGCGGTAATTCGGTTGCTGAGTGAGGAAGGGCGCTAGGTGCGACGGGTTGCCAGCCTTGATGTGCTGAATCAAGCAATTGCCCCCCATGCCAAGGCGCCGCACTGGAAGCTTTGCGACCTGCGTGGCTAATTTGAATGGCAACCGGCACATGGGGTGCAAGTTTTCTGGCCCTGGCTAATTTGTCTTGCAAAGCCTCGGCTGTGGCGTCGTTCCATAGACCCAAACAGCCCGGGGTGATGCGGCCGTCTTCTGTCACGGCGGTGGCTTCTAAAATAACCAGGCCAGCGCCACTGTTGAGCAAAGAGGTCCAGTGGGCCAGGTGCCAGTCTGTGGCTTTGCCTTGTTCGGCTGAATACTGGCACATGGGTGCAATGACGATGCGATTGGCCAAATGAAGGGGGCCACTGGGTGCGCTTAGCTGATACTCGGAAAAAAGAAGGCTCATGATGATGGACTTGAAGTTTGCCTGGCCAATGCAGATGTGTTGAAAATTCCGACAACGAAAGGCTAATGCCATCCTCTGCAAAGGACTGTCACCTGCAAGATAATGAAGGCACTAAAGGATATTGTGAATGTTGCTTCTATTGTCACCTGCTAAATCGTTGGATTACGACACCCCGGCTGATGGGGTGCCCCACACCTTGCCCCAATTTATCTCGCAATCTGCAGAATTGATAGATGTATTGAAACATAAAACGCCAGCGCAAATCGCTGAACTCATGGATCTGAGCGACAACTTGGCGGCCCTGAATGTGGCCAGATATGAAGCTTGGCGGCCAAAATTTACCGCTAAAAATTCAAAACAAGCCCTGCTGGCTTTCAATGGCGACGTCTATGACGGGCTAGAAGCCAAAACACTGAAACCCAAGGAGCTTGAGTGGGCGCAGGACCATGTCTGTATTTTGAGTGGTCTGTATGGGGTTTTGCGCCCGTTAGATTGGATGCAACCCTATCGCTTAGAAATGGGGACTGCGCTTGCCAACCCGCAAGGTCAAAATTTGTACCAATTTTGGGGTGCGAGCATTGCGCAGCACCTTAATGCTCAATTGGCAAAAGACAAAACACCCGTGGTGGTCAATTTGGCCTCTCAAGAGTATTTCAAGGCGGTTGATCAAAAGGTATTAAATGCACGCGTCATCGATTGTGTCTTTGAAGATTACAAAGGCGGGAAATACAAAATCATCAGCTTCTTTGCCAAGCGTGCTCGTGGCTTGTTAGCCCGCTATGCCATTCAACATCACCTCAAAAAACCTGAAAAGTTGAAAGAATTTGATTTGGAGGGGTACTCATTCGCAGAATCTGTTTCAGATGCTGATCGATGGGTGTTTCGACGCCGTCAGAAGGGCGTGTTATGAACCAACCCGAACAATCGCAACTCGGGAAAAACAGCGCTTACATCGATCAATACGATGCTTCATTGTTGTTTCCTATTCCCCGATCAGTTAAGCGCGAAGAGTTGGGCATTCAGGGTTCGCCTATTTTCTTTGGTGCCGATTTGTGGACAGCTTTTGAGCTGTCTTGGCTCAATTTAAAAGGCAAGCCCTTGGTTGCCATCGCTCACATCATGGTGCCCGCTGAGAGCACGCACATCATCGAAAGCAAATCATTCAAACTTTATTTAAACAGCTTCAATGCCACGCGATTTGTTGATGTGCAAGCGGTGCGCGATGCCATGCGCGAAGATTTGGACCAAGCCTTATGGCACGGTGGAACAGTCATGGCGCGTTGCGGTGTGAAAATTATCTTGCCCGATGATTTCGACAAAGAGCCTGTGCATGAATTGGATGGCCTCAATCTTGACCGCATGGACATTGAGTGCACACATTACCAACCTGCCCCCCAACTTTTGAGTGCGCAGCATGAAGAAGCGCCTGTGACGGAAACCTTTGTCAGCCATTTGCTAAAGAGCAATTGTTTGGTAACCGGACAACCCGATTGGGGCAGTGTGCAAATTACCTACTCAGGTTCTCAAATAGACCAGGCGGGCTTGCTTCAATACATTGTGAGTTTTAGAAATCACAATGAGTTTCATGAACAGTGCGTGGAGCGCATCTTCATGGACATTTGGACGCGCTGCAAACCTCTCAAGTTGTCTGTCTATGCCCGCTATACAAGGCGCGGTGGTTTGGACATCAATCCATGGCGGACCAGTCATCCTCAGTCGCCACCGCCCAACATTCGCACAGCCAGGCAGTAAGTAAGAAAGTAAGCCTTTGAGTGGCCCATCGAACTTTGAATCAGGCCAAAGTTTTAAATCCTTTAAGGGGCGCGAGCGGTGGAAACTTGGCAGGCCTCTTTTCTTTGGCCGCCACAATGGCTTCCCGTATGTGCGGGTTGCTCCAAATGGCGCCTTGCAACCAACCCATTTGGCGAAGACTGTCCTCCACGCTGTGATCACGCGCGTAATTCAGAGCTTGCTTGGTGCCCCAAATGGCCACGGGTGGTTTCTGGGTCATTTCCTTGGCGCAAGCGAGGGCACCCTCCACCATGGCTTCTTGGGTCTCAAAGACTTGGGTCACCAAACCGTGATTCAGTGCATTCGCAGCACTCAATCTACGGCCGGTATAGGCCAATTCTTTGACCAAGCCCATGGGCAGCAATTTGGGCAGCCTTTGCAGTGTGCCCACATCGGCCACCATGCCAATGTTGATCTCTTGAATGCAGAAAAAAGCGTCGTTTGTGGCATAACGGATGCAGCAAGCCGTCACCATGTCAACCGCGCCGCCAATACAGCCGCCGTGAATGGCCGCAATGACAGGTATGCGCATGCTTTCTAAAAGCGTGAACGTTGATTGCATATCGGTCAGTGAGTCGTAAATGGCTGCGCGTCCCTCGGGGCTGTCTGCATCCATGGAGATGGCACTGGAAAAAGTGTCGAGCGACATGCCAGCCGAAAAGTGTTTGCCAGTGCTAGAGATCACCAGTGCACGAGCCTCACCCGCATCGTTCAAATGGTGCAGCACCCTGTCTAGCTCGCGCCAAAAAGTGGGGTGCATGGTGTTGAGCGTTTCGGGCTTGTTGAGCACCAAATGCGCCACATGCTCATTCGTCGTCAAAGAAAAGCAGTTGAGTTTGTCCATCGGGGCTGGCCTCGTTGAGTGCAGGGTTGGAAGTTTGTTGCGAACTGTAGCTTGGGCTTGAGTCTGGCGCTGTCCCGTGTTTGACCAAAGAGCCGACCCTCACGCCCAACAAACGGAGTTTTCGCGATAAATCGACACGCTTTAAACAAAGCCCTGCAAATTGACGGATTACTTTAGCATCTTGGGTGTAAAAAGTCAGGGTTTGATCACGCGTCACGCTTTTAAAGTTGTCATAGCGCAGCTTGATGCCAATGGTTTTCCCGTCATAACCTTTGCGCTTTAAATCGGCGGCCAATTGTTGGCAGAGCCTTGTGAATACCTTGCCCAAGGCCTCTTTGTCACGCACGGCATGCAAGTCGGTTTCGAAGGTGGTTTCTCGACTGATGCTGACGGGCTCGCTCTCGGTGCTGATGGGACGGTCGTCACGTCCCCATGCTGCCTCGTGCAACCACGCACCATACACTTTGCCAAAGTGTGATTGCAGCCAGTGGCGTTCACAGGCTGCCAACTGGCCGATGGTTTGAATGCCATGCTGTTTAAGTTTTTCATCGGCCTTCGGACCTACACCGTTGATCTTGCGGCAACTTAAGGGCCAGATCAATGTTTGTAAATCTTCTTCATGAACAATCGAAATGCCATTGGGTTTGTTGAACTCGCTGGCCATTTTGGCAATCAATTTGTTGGGCGCAACGCCAACGGAGCAGGTAAGACCGGTGGCTTCCTGTATGCATTTTTGAATCAAGCGTGCCAGTACTCTACCGCCCTCGCGTTGACCGCCTGGGACTTCTGTGAAATCAATGTAGACCTCGTCGACACCACGATCTTCCATCAGGGGCGCAATGTCGGTGATGATGCCTTTGAAGACTTTGGAGTAGTGTCGATATTGATCAAAGTCGACGGGCAACAAAATGGCTTGTGGGCAAAGTTTGGCAGCTTTCATGAGGCCCATCGCAGAGCCGATGCCAAATTGACGTGCCGCATAAGTGGCTGTGGTGATCACGCCGCGGCCGGTATAGCCATCAATGCGGGGGAAAAAATCCAGAGGGATTTCTGACAAATTGTCGGCAGTCCACGCATAGTCAGGGTGGGCCGCGCGAAGTCGGCTCAGAAGGTCATCCTCTTTGCGTCTACCGCCGCCAATGACGACCGGTAAGCCCCGGAGTTGAGGGTAGCGCAGCAACTCTACTGACGCATAAAAAGCATCCATGTCGAGGTGGGCAATTCGCCGTTTAAGCGGCGATGGAGATGCTTTGATGACAGTCACAAACTCAAAGCAAGAGGGCGACTTTACTGTGGGAAAGTGCCGGGCAACAGGATGCTCTTGTCGACCGTGTCCATCTGTGTGCGACCACAAAATGCCATGGTCAAATCCAATTCCTTGTGGATGATTTCCAGCGCTTTCTCAACACCTGGTTGACCCATGGCACCTAGACCGTACAAAAAGGCACGGCCAATGTAAGTGCCTTGCGCACCCAAAGCGCGAGCTTTCAAAACATCTTGGCCACTGCGAATACCGCCATCCATGTGCACTTCAATTTGTTTGCCTACGGCATCCACAATGGCGGGCAGTGCTTCAATGCTGCTTTGGGCGCCGTCGAGTTGACGGCCGCCGTGGTTGCTCACAATCATGGCATCGGCACCACTTTCAACAGCCAGCCGAGCATCTTCAACGTCTTGAATGCCTTTCAAAATGATTTTGCCGCCCCAGCGTTTCTTGATCCATTCCACATCGCCCCAGTTGAGACGGGGATCAAACTGTTGGGCAGTCCATGCTGACAAAGAACTCATGTTCTCAACGCCACTGACGTGACCCACGATGTTGCCAAACTCACGGCGCTGTGTGCCCAACATGCCCAAAGCCCAGCGCGGCTTGGTGGCGATGTTGATGATGTTGGGAAGGGTCAGTTTGGGCGGTGCAGACAAGCCATTTTTCAAATCTTTGTGGCGTTGACCCAAAATTTGCAAATCCAAAGTAATCACCAAAGCAGAGCAATTGGCCGCGCGAGCGCGCTCTATCAAGCGTTCAATGAAATCGCGGTCGCGCATGACATACAACTGAAACCAGAAAGGATGTCCATCTGTACCCTTGGAAACATCTTCTATGGAACAAATGCTCATGGTTGAAAGCGTGAAGGGAATGCCAAATTTTTTGGCAGCCCGAGCCGCCAAAATTTCGCCATCGGCGTGCTGCATGCCTGTGAGCCCTGTGGGCGCAATGGCCACTGGCATGGCAACCTGTTGGCCAATCATGGTGCTGGCGGTGCTGCGACCTTCCATGTTGACCGCGACGCGTTGGCGCAATTTGATTTTTTGAAAATCACTTTCATTGGCGCGGTAGGTACTTTCTGTCCAAGAGCCGCTGTCTGCGTAGTCGTAGAACATGCGGGGCACGCGCTTTTTTGCCAACAAACGCAACTCTTCAATGGTGGTGATCACGGACATCTTTGATTTCCAATTCTGCTTGCTCTGCTTGATTAGCTTTGCATTGACATTGATTAACTGCAGCTGACGCTGCCACACCCTGACATGGTGACATTTTTGATGATCGAGGGGTCGGCCAGTGTTTCTGTTTCGCTGTCGAAGTTCACAGATTTCAAATGCAAAGCCAAGCCAGCGTCCATAGAACCTGCATGTTGGGGGAACCATTCCGCCAAGGCTTCGGCCATTCGAGAAATAATGTCTGTGTCGCCTTGCACATAGTGGGCTTCAACAGCGCGCATGGTTTCCAAAATGGTGGCGTGTTGACCTGCGTGGCAATTGTCTTCACTGAATCCTGTGGCCAACATCCAGCGATCCTCTTGGGCGAAATGCGCCACAGTGTGGTTTAAAAATTCGCGGTACAAATTCAACTGCTCTGCTTTGGGTGTGAGCAAGAGGGCGTTGAGCATGGTCACAAACTCTTCATGCGTGTGATCCATGCGGTCGTCGCCTGTGTGCAATTCAGAAGACCAGTTGAGGCCGTCTGCAAAGCTTGATACAGCGGCCAATTCAGATGGGGAGTTTTCCATGATCAGTCCTATTGAGATATTCAATCTTAGAAATTCAATCGCGCATGGTGACGCGCAATTTGAAGCTGAACTTGACTAGGCGCTGTGCCGCCTAGGGTGTTGCGTGCATTCAGAGAGCCCTTCAAACTGAGGCATTCGAACACATCGGCTTGTATGCTCGGGTTAAACTGTTGCAATGCTGTTAAGGGCAGTTCGCTCAAGTCTAAGTTCTGTGTTTGGGCTGTTTTGACAGCGTGCGCTACCACTTCATGAGCGTCACGGAAAGGCAGACCCTTTTTGACCAAGTAGTCGGCCAAATCTGTGGCAGTGGCATAGCCCTTTTTGGTCGCCGCCTCCATGGCTTGGGCATTCACCGTGATGCCGCCTTCTTTTTGACCTGTTTCTGAATTGAGCTGCCCACCGATCATTTCGCTGAAGATGCGCAAGGTGTCTTTCAATGTGTCTACCGTGTCAAAAAGCGGTTCTTTGTCTTCCTGGTTGTCTTTGTTGTAAGCCAGGGGCTGGCCTTTCATGAGGGTGATGAGCCCCATGAGATGACCTACCACTCGGCCAGTTTTGCCCCTCGCCAATTCAGGCACATCTGGGTTTTTTTTCTGCGGCATGATAGAGCTGCCAGTGGTGAAGCGATCGGCAATTTTCACAAAACCAAAGTTCTGGCTCATCCACAAAATGAGCTCTTCACTCAGACGGCTGATGTGCACCATGCACAATGAGGCCGCTGCCGTGAATTCAATGGCAAAGTCACGATCACTCACGCCATCAAGGCTGTTTTGGCAAATGCAAGCATGTCCTTGCTCATCGACCATGCCAAGGCTCTTGGCAACTCGTTCGCGGTCAAGGGGGTAAGTGGTGCCTGCCAAAGCGGCAGATCCCAAAGGAAGCCGGTTGGTACGTCGGCGAACATCGGCCATGCGCTCAGCATCACGCGCGAACATCTCAACGTAAGCCAACAAATGATGCGCAAAGCTAACGGGTTGTGCCACTTGTAAATGGGTAAAACCAGGCAAGATCACTTCGACATGGCGCTCAGCCACTTCGATCAAAGATTTTTGCAGGTCGTTTAACAGGCCCGTGATGAGATCAATTTCGCTGACCAGCCACAAACGCACATCGGTGGCTACTTGATCATTGCGGCTTCTGCCAGTGTGGAGCCTCTTGCCGGCATCACCCACGATTTGTGTCAGTCGTGCTTCTATGTTGAGATGGACGTCTTCTAAGTCCAGTTGCCAAACAAACTGTCCTTGGTTGATTTCTTGGGTGATTTGGGCCATCCCACGCTGAATATCGGCCAGATCGGTAGAACTGATGATCTTTTGGAATGCCAACATTTCCGCATGAGCCAAACTGCCCCGAATGTCCGATTGCCACATTCGCTTGTCAAAGAAGACGCTGGACGTGTAACGCTTGACCAAGTCGCTCATGGGCTCGGAAAACAAGGCCGACCAGGCCTGGGACTTTTGATCGAATTGGTTTTTAGTCATGACCTGATTTTATCGGTTTGCGGGGCTTGCGATGGCAGTCAACAACTTAACAGGTCTTTTGTCGTGCTAGCATTTGAATAAATTGAATAATTATGCTTACTTACTGTTTTTAACCTCTATGTCGTCCAATTTACACCGCCCCATCACCATCGCTACGCGTGAAAGTCGCTTGGCACTCTGGCAAGCCGAACATGTTCAGGCTATTCTTCAGTCTAGGGGGCACACCGTACAGCTGCTTGGAATGACTACGATGGGTGATCAAATTTTGGATCGCAGCCTAAGCAAAGTGGGTGGTAAAGGCCTCTTTGTGAAGGAATTGGAAGTGGCTTTGTCAGAGGGGCGGGCAGACATTGCGGTGCACTCTCTCAAAGATGTGCCAATGGACATGCCGGAGGGCTTTGAATTGGCTTGTGTGATGGAAAGGGAAGATCCAAGAGATGCATGGGTTTCAGCCCAATATCCCACGCTCATGGATTTGCCTCAAGGTGCGGTCGTTGGAACTTCTAGCCTGCGCCGAACAGTTTTGCTCCGAGCACTCCGACCTGATTTGAAAATTGAGCCATTGCGCGGCAATTTAGACACCCGCCTGCGCAAACTGGACGAGGGTCAATATGCCGGCATTATCCTGGCCGCAGCAGGCTTGAAACGATTGAATTTGTCCGATCGAATTCGCCATATTTTTGACACAGAACAAATGCTCCCGGCAGCAGGTCAGGGGGCCTTGGGCATTGAAATTTGCACAGGCCGAGCCGATTTAATCGATGCCTTGAAGCCCTTGGTGCATTCAACTTCTTGGCTGGCGGTAGCGGCAGAGCGCGCTGTCAGTCGGGCAATGGGCGGTAGCTGCTCTATGCCCTTGGCGGCGCACGCCACATTGTCTGGCTCAACTTTGAGTCTGCGTGCTGCTTGGGGTGACCCAGAGGGATCGATCACGCTGGTCAAGGCTCAAACTGTTGCTGAAGTGGCCAGTCTTGAGCAGGCTGAAAGTTTGGGAACCCAAGTGGCAGCAGAGCTTAGGCGCGGTGGTGCCCACTGATGTGTCTAGCCATCTTGCCATGACGCAAGTTGTGGTCACTCGACCTGAGCAAGACGCAAATGCTTGGGTACAAGCTTTGAATGAAGCAGGCCTTCAAACCATTCGATTTCCGTTGCTAGAACTGACAGAGTTTCTGACAACGCCATCTGCAATGGAAGCTTTGGCTCATTTAAGGCGCAGTCAAGCGGTCATGTTTGTGAGCGCCAATGCCGTTCGATTCTTGGCCCAGTCCCTTCGACATCAGCCTGATTGGGTTGATCACTTTCAGTCAGCGCGTGCTTGGTGCACGGGGCCAGGCACTGCGGCTGCTTTGACACAATGCGGCATCTCAATGAGTCAAATTGATCAACCTGCAACACATGCAAAGCAACTCGACTCAGAAGCATTGTGGGAAGTTGTGGCTTCTCAAGCGGTCCGCGGTATGCGAGTGCTGTTTGTTCGTGGTGCAGACGAATCCGGGGCCACTGCAGGGCGTGATTGGTTGGCCATGGAACTTGAAAAAGCGCACGTCCAGGTTGCCGCCATTGCGGCCTATCAACGCACCCCCACCCGGCTGAGTGAAGTTCAAAAAGACCAGGTCAATCAATTCATTGCCGATGGTGCCATCTGGTTGTTCAGCAGCTCTGCAGCTCTGCAAGCGCTCATGTCTCAATGCCCGCTGGCCAATTGGTCTGAGGCCAAAGCCACAGTCACTCACCCCAGAATGGCCGAACTAGCCCAAAAAATGGGTTGGGGTGCAGTCTCGATTGCCCCGCCTGGCATCGGTTCATTGCTGGCATCTATAAAATCAATGGCATGAGCACCGAAAACCCTAACGAGCCCATCGTCCAGACTGCTGCTGCTTCGCCGCAGGCTTCAGCGCTGCAGAAACGACCTTTGATTTTTTGGCTGCCTGTTTTGTTGGCCGTGTTAGCGGTACTTTTTAGCGGATTACTCTGGGAAAAACTGTCTCGAATTCAAGGCCAACTTGCAAGGCAAAGCGCCGATGCGGGTCAGCAATCTCTAGAGGCCAAAGCTTGGGCCAAACAAGCGCAAGACAGTGTGAAAGACAGCGCTGCTCGTTTGGCGCTCATGGAGTCTAGGTTGAGCGAGGCGGCACTACAGCGAGCTCAATTGGAGGAGCTTATTCAAACCTTGTCTCGCTCACGAGATGAAAACCTGGTGCTAGACATTGAATCTTCCTTGCGTTTGGCACAGCAGCAGGCTCAATTAACCAGCAGTTTGGAGCCTCTAGTGGGCGTCCTGAAAACAGCCCAAGCCCGCCTTCAAAGAGCCTCCAATCCGCGCTTGATTGGCGTTCAAAGAGCGATTGATCGAGACCTTGAGTTGGTTAAATCAGTTCAAATTACAGATTTACCTGGCATGTTGTTGGTGCTGGATGAAATTGTGGCTTTAGCCGATGAGTTGCCTTTGGCCAATGATTTGAACCGATCTTCTGTGACTTCGGCCCATTCTGTAGACCCCTCTCTGACACCCGTCCAAAATACGGTGTGGTGGAAAATGGTGCTCGACCGCTTCATGCTTGAAGCGCGAGGTTTGTTAAGGGTCAGTCGCATTGACAGTCCTGAAGCGGCACTGCTGGCCCCTGAACAGGGATTTTTCCTGCGTGAAAATTTAAAGCTCAAGTTGCTGAATGCCAGACTGGGCTTGTTGGCCAGACAAAATGATGCGGCTCGCGCTGACATGCAAGCCGTTAGCGTGGTCTTAAAAAAATATTTCGACCCCGGAGCGCGTAAAACACAACATGCCATGCAATTGTTGGAAAAGGCGCAAGCTTTGAGCAAAGGCAATGCCATCCCAAGGCTAGATGCCTCATTGGCTGCATTGGCCACTGCGTCATCCGGAAAGTAAAAAGCGAATGCGCGCAGCACTTTGGCTCATGAGTTTGTTTGCGGTGGCTGTGGCCACTGCTTTGATTGCCTCCAACAATGTGGGTACAGTGTCCATTTTCTGGGCACCCTACCGCGTCGATCTCTCCCTGAACTTGGTTTTGTTTGCGGTCATCATGGTTTTGCTAACCCTGCATTGGGCCCAGCGCGCACTCACAGCTTTGTTTGAACTGCCTAAGCAGGCCAAGCGCTGGCGTTTGCAGCAAAAAGAGCGCGCAGCGCATGCCGCCTTGTTGGACGCCATGGCGCAGTTTATGGAGGGGCGTTTCTTGCGAGCGCGCAAATCAGCCGAGCTGGTTCTTGTCAGAGAAAAGTCTTTGTCGGAAGGCGGTGAGATCCTTGAGCATGCTGGCGCATTGCGTTGTGTCGCCCACATATTGGCTGCAGAGTCTGCACATGCACTGCATGACAAGACCAACCGCCAGTCTCATTTGGAACAAGCCCTGCAGGAGCCTGCAGGAGGCCGTATGCAGTTGCGTCAATCTCTCACAGAAGGGAGCATGTTGCGTGCTGCGCGCTGGGCTTTAGACGACAGAGACGCCTCCGAGAGTTTGCTTTGGTTGGATCGATTGCCGCAAGGCGTGTCGCGACGAACACTGGCCATGCGTTTGCGTTTGAAAGCAGCACGCTTAGCTGGTGAGTCTTCTCAAGCTTTGGACACCGCATTGTTGCTCATCAAGCACCGTGCGTTCACTTCTGAAGCTGCTGAAAGCATGATTCGCAGTTTGGTCTTTGAGTTGATTGCAAAAACCCATGAGTTGGGACAAATGCAAAGGCTTTGGGCTCGTTTGGGTGAGGCTCAGCGGCAATCCCCTGACCTCGCCGTTCAAGCTGCTGCGCATTGGCTAAGCCTAAAGGGAGATCCTGTGGTCATGCGAACTTGGCTGAAGCCTATTTGGGACAGATGGCAAGCATCACCTCAGAGTTTGTCTAGGGCACAGCAACAGAAGTTAACTCAAGCTTTAGAGAGAAGTTTCTCCGGTCAAGAGACCAGCGAGGAACGCGATTGGTTGGCACTGGTTGAAGCGTCTCAAAAAAATAACCCGCGCGATCCTTTGTTGCTGTTTTTGGCAGGACGCCTGTGTCAAAAAAGGCAATTGTGGGGTAAAGCCCAGCTGCTTTTGACTCAAGCTGCTCCTGCGTTAGAAGATCCTGTCATTCGCAGACAGGCATGGCGCTCCTTGGCAGAGCTTGCTGAGCAAAGAGAAGATTTGCCGGCCGCTGTAGCGGCCTTGAAGAAGGCCGCGATGGATTAAAAAAAGGGACCTTGAAGGTCCCTTTTGAGGGGTTGCTAGAACTTCAAGTACCAGGCAACCCGGATGCGAATAGGCTGCGCTTAGAAAGGCAGTTTCATGTCGCTTAAGTCTTTGCGCGTTTCAACCAAAACCAAGGGGCCTTCATCCAAAACAACTGCGGGTGGCCGAACACGCGGGACGTGAACAGGTTTGGGCTCGGCGGCAATCGCAGCTTGTACTTGCGCTATTTTTTCAGGATCAGAATTGACCCACTGCAGGCCTGAGCCTTCAGCAACTTGCATCAGGCTGGCCATGGGCAATTCGTAAGCTTGAACTTTGGGCAAACCGACAGCAGGGGCCGCTGTTTGAGCAGGTGTTGATGCGACATGGGTCGGAGCAACTGAAACCGCAACAGGTGTTGCTTGAGCTGTCGAGTCCATGGGTGCCGAAGTGCTTTGCGCTCGGTCAAAGTAGGATCTGGCTGCAGGTGCTTCTTCTTGAGCTTGATTCTCCTGGCTACCAGTTTCAGGTGGCAAGTTCTCGGAGGTGTTGCCTTCGTTGCTGTTGTTGCGCTCTCGGCGGTCGCGGCCATAACGGTCACGTGAACGGCGCTCTCTGCGCTCTGGCGTTCCATTGGCAGAGTCTTGACGCTCTTCACCTTGCGTTGATGTCCCGGTAGCGGCTTGTGATGGGCTCACTGAGTTGTCATTCAATTCAGATTGAGGCGTTCCGTGGGTCTCAGTATTTCCAGTACTGCTGCCTGTTCGAGCACTGTCGTTACTGCGACGCTCACCGCGCTCACCTCGTTCCCTGCGGCCTTCGCCACGCTCGCGTCTGCCTTCGCCGCGCGGAGCTCTTTCTGTGCGGGCTTCGTTGCGAGAGTCGGTTTGATTAGCTTCTGCAACTTCGGCGCTCACATTTTGGCTGTCGAGGGCGTTATTGCTATTGGCATTTTCACGTTTGTCGCCACGCTCAGCACGCTCACCCCGCTGACCGTTGCGATCGTTTCGCTCAGCACCACGGCGATTTCCGCCATTGCCGCTATTTTCGCGTGGAGCGCGTGTATCGGTGTTGTCATTGCGCTCGGTTGTGCCTTCAGCGCGTTCACCGCGATCATTGCGCTCGCCACGACGGCCGCCTCGGCCACCGCGTCCGCCCCGGCGCTCGCCGTTGCGCTCGCCGCGTTCATTGCGCTCGCCATCTTTTGCTGTGCGGTCGCCACGCTTGCCTACATTTTGAGTGGGGACCTCTTTGGCTTCAGTTGTACCGCCAAATAAGCGCTTCAACCAAGCAAAGAAACCGCCCGTGCTTTCAGGTTTTGCAGGCGCTTGGCGGGTTTGAGTGGGGGCTGGCTTTGCAGATTCAGCCTTAGGCAGGGAGGCTGGCGCAGGTGCGTCAGGCAGTACACCTTTGATGACCGGTGTTTGACGGTTGGTAGGCTCTTGCGAGCGACGCGTGACGGTGGTTGGATCTTCCATTTCTTCCGCCATCGTGTAGCTGGCTTCGATGTTGTCCAAACGGGGATCGTCGTGCTTCAAACGCTCCAACTTGTAGTGGGGTGTTTCCAATGATTTATTGGGTACCAACAAGACATTGATGCGTTGCTTCAATTCAATCTTGGCAATTTCGGGGCGCTTCTCGTTCAACAAGAAAGAAGCCACTTCCACAGGCACTTGGGCGTGCACTGCGGCCGTGTTGTCCTTCATGGACTCTTCTTGAATGATGCGCAAAATTTGCAAAGCCGAGCTCTCTGTGTCGCGAACATGGCCAGAGCCGCCGCAACGTGGGCAAGGAATGGAAGAGCCTTCAGCAAGCGCTGGCTTCAAGCGTTGACGGCTCATCTCTAGGAGTCCGAATTTGCTGATAGAGCCGAACTGAACGCGCGCACGGTCTTGGCGCAAGGCATCGCGCAATCGGTTTTCTACGTCACGGCGGTTGCGTGACTCTTCCATGTCAATGAAGTCAATGACGATCAGACCACCCAAATCGCGCAAGCGCATTTGGCGAGCCACTTCGTCGGCGGCTTCAAGGTTGGTGCGTGTGGCGGTCTCTTCAATGTCACCGCCTTTGATGGCGCGTGCAGAGTTCACGTCGACCGACACCAAAGCTTCAGTGTGGTCAATGACGATGGCGCCGCCTGATGGCAATTGCACAGTGCGTGCATAGGCCGATTCAATTTGGTGTTCAATTTGGAAGCGGCTGAACAGGGGTGCATCGTCGCGGTAGCGTTTCACGCGGGGCGCGAACTCAGGCATCACGTGGCTCATGAACTGTTGAGCTTGTTCGTAGATGTCGTCGGTGTCGATCAGGATGTCGCCGATGTCGCTGTTGAAGTAATCACGGATGGCGCGAATGACCAAGCTGGATTCTTGATAAATCAGGAAGGCACCTTTGGCCCCTTGTGTGGCACCGTCAATGGCAGACCATAACTTGAGCAAATAGTTCAAGTCCCATTGCAGTTCTGGAGCGCTGCGGCCAATGCCAGCCGTGCGGGCAATGATGGACATGCCTTTGGGATACTCCAATTGGTCCATGGCTTCTTTGAGTTCAGCGCGATCGTCGCCTTCAATGCGACGGCTAACGCCACCACCTCGGGGATTGTTGGGCATCAAGACCACATAACGGCCGGCCAAGCTGATGAAAGTGGTCAGGGCCGCACCCTTGTTGCCACGTTCTTCTTTTTCAACTTGCACCAAGAGTTCTTGGCCTTCGCGAATCACATCGTTGATGCGTGCTTGGCTGACAGGCACCCCATCTGCGAAGTACTGGCGGGAGATTTCTTTGAAGGGCAAGAAGCCGTGGCGCTCTTCGCCGTAATCCACGAAGCAAGCTTCGAGGGAAGGTTCAACGCGTGTGACAACTGCTTTGTAGATGTTGCCTTTGCGTTGTTCGCGGCCTTCAATTTCAATTTCGTAGTCGAGGAGTTTTTGTCCATCGACGATGGCCAAGCGGCGTTCTTCGGCTTGCGTGGCGTTGATCAGCATCCGTTTCATGATGCGTCCCTTCTTTTCAATGTGTCAGCAAAACAAACCCCGCCAAATGTGGCGTTGGGGCTGGATCACCTGTTTAACAACCAGCTCTTAATGAGCCAACGGTGCCGAGACTGACGTTCGAAACGAAGGGAATTGCCAAAAGATTCCGACATTCATGGGCGCAAATGTGTCGCTGGAATGTGGAAAGGGGCGCGTGGAAGAATCGAGGCTGTGAGCGCGCGCAGGCAATGGTGTCTCGAGCGGCGCAAACAGCCACTGCAAGAAAGACAGCACAGATCCAAACAACACACTCATTTCGATTCAATCCGTTCAGTAGCTGCAAAGCTACTGAATAAAAAATATTCCGTATCTGGGTTTCAAAGCATCGGTCCAACCAAAAAAGCTGGTTTGCCACTGTTGGCCCTGGCCTTCAGTCTGCAAATTTCGCTCATGGCGGCATCGAACTTACGGCGCTTGTTGGTGGAGAGTGAACTAAACTCCTGTCATCAGGAATTCATTTCCATTCAAATCAACCACTTACAGCACAACGCCGGTGAACCGCATTATAGGGCCTCAAGCTACACAATCGGACATTTCTGTGGCCACAAATCCGGCTCTGGAAGTCAAATGGCTCACGGTGGACGAGGAATCGGCTGGCCAACGACTGGACAATTTCCTCATTCGACATCTGAAGGGTGTCCCAAAAACACATGTTTATCGAATCATCCGTAGCGGTGAAGTGCGTGTCAACAAGGGACGTGCATCGGCAGATACCCGCATTGAAACGGGTGACGTTGTCCGGCTGCCGCCCGTCAGAATTTCGGACAAAGTTGCAGAAAAGGCTGCCCGACCAGCGCCAGCCCGCGAATTTCCCTTGTTGTTAGAAGACGACGCATTGATGGCCATCGACAAACCAGCTGGTGTGGCTGTCCATGGGGGGTCGGGCGTCAGTTTTGGTGTGATTGAACAACTGCGGCAAGCGAGGCCATTGGCGAAACTGCTCGAATTGGTGCACCGACTTGACCGTGAAACAAGTGGCATTTTGTTGGTCGCCAAAAAAAGAAGCGCACTCAAACACCTTCAGGATCAATTCAGGGAGCGAGAAACAGGCAAGACTTACCTTGCCCTTGTTCAGGGCAGTTGGCCAGAAAAGTTGAAGGTCATCGACAGTGCTTTGCACAAATTCCTTTTACCGGATGGCGAGCGCAGAGTGAAAGTCACATCCAACGACGATCCTGATGGCATGCGCTCCATCACCTTGGTGAAAGTGGCAGAACGCTTGGTGGGTTGCACCTTGCTTGAGGTCACTATCAAAACTGGGCGAACCCATCAAATTAGAGTGCATTTGGCCTCTCAAGGCCATCCCATTGCCGGAGACGATAAATACGGTGATTTTGAATGGAACAAAGCGCTTCAAAAGCAAGGTTTGAAGCGCATGTTTTTGCATGCCTGGCGCCTGCAGTTCACTCATCCTTTAACAGGCAAGCGTGTCGAATTGAAATCAAATCTGCCTTCAGAATTGCAACTTTATGTCCATCATGCTCAATCAAAACCCCAGTCTGCGCCCTCGTCAGTTTGATCTGATTGCCTTTGATTGGGACGGCACGCTGTTTGATTCCACGGCCATCATCACGCGTTGCATCCAGCGCGCAGTGGTGGATGTGGGAGGGCAAGAGCCCAGCCAAGAAGCGGCGTCCTATGTGATTGGCATGGCATTGATGCAAGCTCTGGCGCATGCTGCACCTGATGTCCCTGTCGAGAAATATCCAGAACTGGGGCAGCGGTACCGCTATCACTACATGGCCCATCAAAACGACATTGTTCTATTTGACGGCGTGTTGCCCATGTTGGCAGAATTGAAACGGCGTCACCATTGGCTCACAGTGGCTACGGGAAAGAACCGCAAAGGTTTGAACGACGCTTTGCATGATGTTAACTTAAAGGGCATGTTTGATGGCTCTCGAACAGCTGACGAAACAGCTGGCAAGCCCAGCCCGCTCATGTTGCACGAGTTGATGCGGGAGTTTGGTGTTGATGCGGAACGCACACTGATGATTGGTGATACCACCCACGATTTACAAATGGCTTTGAATGCGGGCTGTGCCAGCATCGGAGTGAGCTATGGTGCGCATGAACCCTCTTCATTTCACGATTTGAAGCCAAGGTTCATTGCCCATTCTGTGTCTGAATTACGTCAATGGCTGCTAGAAAATGCATGAGATCTCCATCATTCCTTTGTGCAATTCCAAAGACCTGATCGATGGTGGTCTGGCGGTTCCTTTCGATGTCATCTATGGCGGCCAAACGTGTCGAGCATTTGCCATTCGGTTTAGGGGAGCAGTCCACGCCTACTTGAACCGGTGCAGTCATGTGGCCATGGAAATGGATTTCCAGCCCAATCGTTTTTTTGACACAAGCGGCCAATTCCTCATTTGTGCCACACATGGCGCCTTGTATCGGCCCGATACGGGTGCTTGCGCGGGCGGCCCTTGCAATGGCGGTTTGATCCCAATCACCTTGTCCGAGCAAGGCGGTGTGGTTCACTGGCATACTGATTTCAATTTAAAACCTTTTGAGTTCCCATGAGTTCTGAAAATCCTGAATCGTCCAATGCCTCCAATCAGACGCCGGATCCGCTAGCTTCCAGAGTCGCTGCTGCGCAGTCACCTGCTCAAAGCGTTTCACTCAATTGGGAGCGACAAATCTTGTCTGATTTGGTTCAAGCCAATTTGAGAGAACAACAAGCAGCACGCCGATGGAAAATGGGGCTGAGGCTAGGATGGTTGCTGCTTTGGATCGTTGTCATTTGGCAAGTTTTCTCACACAACCAAACATCGTCTAGCATTTCAAAACCTCACACAGCGCTGGTCAATATCAAGGGCGAAATAGCAGATGGCGCAGATGCCAGTGCTGAAAATGTCGTTGCTTCCATGCGTGCTGCATTAGAAGACTCGGGCTCACAAGCCTTGGTTTTGCTCATCAATTCACCTGGCGGCAGTCCCGTCCAGGCTGGCATCATCAACGATGAAATTGTTCGTTTGAAAGCGCTTCATCGCAAGCCAATTTATGCGGTGGTGGAAGAATCATGCGCATCGGCAGCGTATTACATTGCGGCTGCCACCGATAAAATTTATGTCGACAAAGCCAGCATCGTTGGCAGCATTGGCGTGCTCATGGATGGCTTTGGATTTACCGGTTTGATGGACAAACTTGGCGTCGAGAGACGTCTGATGACGGCGGGTGAAAACAAGGGGTTTTTAGATCCATTTAGCCCGCAGACAGAAGCGCAGCGAAAACACGCGCAGTTCATGCTCAATCACATTCATGCTCAGTTCATCTCGGCGGTCAAAAAAGGTCGAGGCGATCGATTGAAAGAAACCCCCGACATGTTCAGCGGTTTATTTTGGACGGGTCAGCAAGCGGTCGAGCTAGGTTTGGCAGACGAATTGTCCAGCCTCGATCAAGTCGCCCGCGATGTGGTGAAAGCTGAAGACGTGGTTGACTACTCACGCCATGACAATGTGGCAGAGCGGTTGGTAAAGCGCTTTGGCGCAGCCATGGGAGAAGGCGCATGGAAAGCGATGCGGTCTAGCACCATCCTTCGATAATTGGGAATGCAAGCATTGAAGGGGTACTTTGTTCAATGCTTGCTTGATTTATGCGCCGATAGCAAAGACGGCGGGGGTCTGATTGTTCAACCCCTCAGGCAGCTTGCCTGAAGGCATTTTTCGCCATTGTTGTGCGGTTGAGCTTAAGTTGACTGCACTCGCTAAGGTCAGGCCACTGCTAAATGCCAGCCTGCTATGGGGTTGAAGGGCTTGCGTGAGTGACGACCAAAGCGCTGCGTTGCGATAGGGCGTCTCAATGAAGAGTTGAGTTTGCCCTGACTTCAGGGCAAGTTGCTCTAACTCTTTAATTCTTCGAACTCTGTCTTGTGGCTCTTGCGGCAGGTATCCCACAAACGCAAAATTCTGTCCGTTCAAGCCGCTGCTTGCCAGGGCCAACAAAAGTGAAACGGGTCCAACCAAGGGAACGACTTGCATGCCAAGTTCGTGCGCAGCTCGAACCACTGAACTGCCAGGATCGGCGACTGCAGGCATGCCAGCCTCGCTGACAAGTCCCAGGTCCTCGCCCGCAAGGGCTGACGCCAAAAGGGGCTTGGCATCAAAGCCGCCTAAGTGGTCGCCTTTTTTGTGAACTTGTCTTGGCAATTCAGTGATGGTTTGTGTTTGGATGTTGGCTTTCAGTGGGACACAAGCATCGATTCGCTTTAAGTAAGCGCGCGTGGTTTTGGCGTTCTCACAAATCCAATGCGTGATGCCTGCTGCTGCTGAAATCGTTCCCATAGGCATCACTTGTTGCAGATCGATTTCTTCGCTGCAACCAAAATCTAGCGGGGCTGGAACCAAAAAAAGTTTGCCCAATGGAGAGTTCACTTTGTTCATAGCAGTTTGACCCCTGCTTCTCTGAGCATTTGACAGGTTCTGATCAATGGCAAGCCGACCAAGGCGGTGGGATCGTCGTTGTCAATTGACTCTAAAAGTGCGATACCCAAACCTTCGCTTTTGGCACTGCCTGCACAGTCGTAAGGCTCTTCAGCTCTTAAGTAAGACTCAATTTCAGCGTCGGTTAAGTTGCGAAATTTAACCTTCACAGATGCCAAATCAGTTCTCTCGTAGCCCGTGGCCAAGCAAACAACGGAGAGCGCCGTTTGAAAAATAACTGTTTTGCCACGCATGCGTTGCAATTGCACAGTGGCGTTGGTGTGATTGCCAGGCTTGCCCAATGGGGAGCCTTCCAGATCTGCAACTTGGTCGGAACCAATCACGACGGCCTCTGGATTTTTCTGGGCAACAGCCCTCGCCTTGGCAAGGGCCAATCTCAGCGCCAAGTCTTTGGGAGATTCGTCGCTGTGTGGGGTTTCGTCCACATCTGGCACTGCAGTTTCAAATGGAATTTGCAGTCGAGAAAGCAATTCCTTTCGATAACGAGAGCTTGATCCCAAGATAAGAGGGCGTTCAGAAGAGGGCGGTGTGGGGATTTGTTTGTCTTTGGACATCTCTCAATTCTCTTACACTGAAGGCATGGATAAAAAATTTGATTTGAACCGACTCAATGTAAAGGCTTTTGCAAGAGAAGGCCTCAGTTTACAAGGGCAGCAGAGCTTGGCCCAGTTTGTGCGTTTGGCTGAAATGGCGGTTGCACGGTTCGACGCTCCCAGCGAAGATGCATCGGAGCCAGATCAGGTGTCGTGGCGCATCCAAGCTGAATTGGTGCCTGTCATTTCAGGTGAGTCGCAAATTTGGATGCACTTGAGTGCCGAAATTGATTTGCCCCTGCAGTGTCAGAGGTGCATGGGCCCCGTCAAGTTGGCTGTGGAGGCCAATGCCTCCTTTAGATTTGTTGCGGACGAGGCAAGCGCAGAGGCTGAAGATGACGAATCTGAGGAGGATTTGTTGGTTTTAACGCCTGAACTGAATATTTTTGAACTCATAGAGGATGAGCTCATCATGTCCGTCCCGCTTGTGCCTATGCATGAGACCTGTCCCACTGAGGTACCCATGTCGGCAGTGGACGTGGCCTTTGAAGAAGCCTTGGAAGCCAAGCCTAACCCCTTTGCAGCCTTGGCCCAATTGAAGAAAAAACCAAATTAAAGGCGTTGAAGGCGCAAAAAGTATGGGCTATAATCAGCGGCTTCGCGCCCTCAAGGGTGCGTTAGTTCATTCAATGTTTAACCCAAAGCCGCGTTGCGCTTTTTGCGCTTGGGCAGAACAGGACCAAGGTCCTGATCTTTAACGACGCTGCTTTCAACGCATCCAAGGAGCCAACATGGCTGTTCAACAAAATAAAAAGTCACCTTCTAAGCGTGGCATGCACCGTTCGCACAATGCACTCAATGTGCCTGGTATTGCAGTCGAGCCTACAACAGGTGAAACTCATTTGCGCCACCACATTAGCCCCAACGGTTTTTACCGTGGCCGTCAAGTTCTGAAAAACAAATCAGAAGCTTAACTGGCGCTTGAAATTCAGGCCCGATGCTACTCTCAAGGTAGCCTCGGGCCTTTGTATTTCTGGCTATTGACACCATGTCATCCAAAGAATTCTTCACCCTTGCTGTAGATTGCATGGGGGGTGATCACGGGCCAAGTGTCACCTTGCCCGCTTGCCGCCATTTTCTGGAGACGCATCCTGATGCCAGGTTGCGCATGGTTGGAAGGGCTGAGGACTTGGCTGCTTTTAAGCATGAGCGTGCCATCCTGGTAGAGGCTGCAGAAGTGGTGGGAATGGACGACCCGGTAGAGGTTGCACTGCGCAAGAAAAAAGATTCCTCTATGCGCGTGGCCATTGAGTTGGTGAAGGCAGGTGAAGCCGATGCGGCTGTGTCGGCTGGCAATACTGGGGCATTGATGGCCATTGCACGGTACGTTCTCAAAACAATGGATGGCATTGACAGGCCTGCAATTGCAGGTCAAATGCCCAATTTCAAAGGTGGCGGTACCACCATGCTTGATTTGGGCGCCAATGTCGATTGTTCCCCCGAGCATCTCTTGCAGTTTGCAGTCATGGGATCGGCCTTGGTTTCCGTCTTGCAAGGCAATGAAAGCCCCAGCGTTGGCTTGTTGAATATTGGCGAGGAAGCCATTAAAGGCAACGAAATAATTAAAAAAACAGGCGAACTGCTTCGATCTGCTGGTAAATCCGGCGATCTAAATTTTTATGGGAATGTCGAGGGAAACGATATTTTCAAGGGAACTGTCGATATTGTGGTCTGCGATGGTTTTGTTGGAAATGTGGCCTTGAAGGCCAGTGAAGGCCTGGCAACCATGATGGGCGGATTTTTGAAATCTGAGTTTTCTCGAAGCATCTTCACTAAAATTGCGGCTATCTTTGCTTATCCTGTTTTAAATTCATTTAAAAATCGAGTTGACCACCGCCGGTACAACGGCGCGGCTTTGTTGGGCTTGCGCGGATTGGTTTTTAAAAGTCACGGCTCAGCCGATGAGTTGGCGTTTGGGGTTGCCCTGAATCGAGCGTATGATGCCGCCAGACATGAACTGCTCAGCCGCGTTGCTGCTCGAATTGCGCACGCTGCGCCCTTGTTGAACTCGCAAGTGGCGGTGGCAGACAATTTAGCCAACCCAGCCGCTACCGAATGACCATTTACTCTCGTATTTCTGGAACGGGCAGTTTTTTGCCACCAAGAAGACTGACCAATGCAGACCTGGTTGCAGAGTTGGCTGCCCAAGGCATTGAAAGCTCGGACGATTGGATCGTCGAGCGTACCGGTATTCGCGCTCGACATTTTGTTGATGACGGTGTCGGCAGCAGCGATTTGGGCGCCGAAGCCGCCCGTCGCGCTATGGAGGCGGCAGGATGTCAGCCATCAGACATCGACCTCATCGTTGTGGCAACGTCTACGCCAGACATGGTATTTCCTTCAACCGCTGCGTTGCTCCAAAACAAATTGGGAATCGTTGGGTGCCCTGTTTTTGATGTGCAGGCGGTTTGCAGTGGCTTTATTTACGCATTGACTGTGGCAGACGCCTTGATCAAAACGGGTACGGCCAAGCGCGCATTGGTGATCGGTTCTGAAGTTTTCAGCCGTATTCTTGATTTCAAAGACCGCACCACCTGCGTGCTGTTTGGAGATGGTGCTGGCGCGGTCGTTTTGGAGGCTTCCAGTACACCGGGCATTCTGGCAACCGACATCCATGCGGACGGCAAGTATTCAGACATATTGTGTGTACCCGGCCATGTTTCAGGCGGTGCCATTTTGGGTGATCCCGTTCTGAAAATGGACGGTCAAGCCGTCTTCAAATTGGCTGTAGGCGTTCTGGAAGATACGGCTCGAGCATCTTTGAGCAAAGCTGGTTTGAACGCCAGTGACATTGATTGGCTCATTCCTCACCAAGCCAATATCCGCATCATGCAAAGTACCGCGCGAAAGCTCAAAATGCCCATGGAAAAAGTGATTGTGACGGTTGATCAGCATGGCAATACATCTGCCGCATCCATTCCATTGGCGCTTGATCATGGCGTGCGTTCAGGACAAATTAGCAAAGGCCAAACCCTCATGCTCGAAGGCGTGGGTGGTGGCTTTACGTGGGGCTCCGTCCTCTTGAAATATTAAAAAATGCTTATTTTGAAACCATGAGTTCCTTCGCTTTTGTATTCCCCGGTCAAGGCTCCCAATCGGTGGGCATGTTAGACGCTTGGGGTGACCATCCTGCTGTTGTTGAAACTTTGAAAGAAGCATCGGATGCGATGAATGAAGATTTGACGGCGCTGATTCATGACGGCCCCAAAGAAGCATTGGCCCTCACAACCAACACCCAGCCGGTGATGCTGGTGTCTGCCATCGCCGCCTACCGCGCTTGGTTGGCTGAGGGTGGTGCGACACCCGCTGTGGTCGCTGGGCATTCATTGGGTGAGTATTCAGCCTTGGTGGCCTCTGGCGTTTTAACTTTGGCGCAAGCTGCGCCTTTGGTCAGGTTTCGGGCTGCCGCCATGCAAGAAGCAGTGGCCGTGGGGGTGGGTGCCATGGCTGCAGTCTTGGGAATGGACGCTGCGAAAGTCATCGAAGGGTGTGCGCAAGCAAAAGCCAGCTTTCCGCAAGGCAGTGGCGAAGTTGTCGAAGCTGTGAATTTCAATGACCCCGCACAAACAGTGATTGCGGGTAGCAAAGCGGCTGTTGAAAAAGCCTGTGAAGTTTTAAAAGCGATGGGCGCCAAACGCGCTTTGAACTTGCCTGTTTCTGCGCCTTTTCATTCCAGCCTCATGAAGCCTGCAGCAGAGAAACTCAAAGAAAAATTGGCCACGATGACCTTTGCCAGTCCTCAAATTCCAGTGGTCAACAACATCGATGTTGAAACTGAAGCAGATGCCGATCGCATCCGCGATGCTCTGTATCGTCAAGCTTATGGACCTGTGCGCTGGGTGGAGTGCGTTCAAGCCATCAAGTCCAAAGGCGTTAACTTGGTCGTCGAGTGCGGCCCTGGCAAAGTACTGGCCGGCATGGTCAAGCGCATTGATGCAGACATGACGGGCTTGGCTTTGTTCGACCCTGCTTCGCTGTCAGAAGTCAAAGGAGCATTGTCATGAGTGGCTCATTCACGGAATTCAAAGGCCAAGTTGCTTTGGTCACGGGTGCCTCTAGGGGTATTGGCGCTGCCATTGCTCTGGAATTGGCCCAACAAGGCTTGCAAGTCATTGGGACGGCCACCACAGACGAGGGTGCGGCTCGAATTTCGGCAGCTTTGTCGGCTTTTTCTGGCTGCCGTGGCGCCAATTTGAATGTCAATGACGCTGCTGCAGGTGAAGCCCTGATTGAAGAAATTGTCAAGTCCCAAGGCGGCTTGCATGTGTTGGTGAACAACGCAGGCATCACGCGTGACACTTTGGCCATGCGCATGAAAGACGATGATTGGGACGCTGTTTTGGATACCAATTTGAAGGCTGTGTTTCGGATGAGCCGCGCAGTCATGCGTCCCATGATGAAGCAGCGCTATGGCCGAATTATCAGCATCACGAGCGTGGTGGGTGCATCGGGCAACCCAGGACAAGCCAATTACGCTGCGGCCAAAGCGGGCGTGGCCGGCATGACCCGGGCTTTGGCCAGGGAATTGGGAAGTCGAAACATCACGGTCAATTGCGTGGCACCAGGCTTTATTGCGACGGATATGACGGCTGCGCTGCCAGAGGCGCAGCACCAAGCACTGTTGGCGCAAATTCCATTAGGTAAACTAGGCATGCCAGAAGATATTGCCCACGCAGTGTCTTATTTGGCCAGCCCTATGGCAAATTACGTTACGGGTCAAGAATTGCATGTCAATGGCGGCATGCACATGTCCTGATAAAATCTCTTTTTTTACAACCCTCAGAGGGAATCCATGAGCGATATCGAAGCACGTGTCAAAAAAATCATTGCTGAACAACTCGGCGTTGAAGAGTCACAAGTCACACCTGAGAAAGCATTCGTTGCTGACTTGGGTGCTGACTCACTGGACACCGTTGAACTGGTGATGGCCTTAGAAGATGAATTTGGCATTGAAATTCCTGATGAAGATGCAGAGAAGATCACCACTGTCAAAGCGGCGATTGACTACGCCCAAAGCAAAAAGGCTTGATCTGAGATGACCCGTCGCCGCGTTGTTGTCACGGGCCTGGGATGTATCAGTCCCGTTGGAAACACGGTGGCGGACGCATGGGCTAATCTCTTGGCAGGCCAATCTGGCATCGGCCTGATTTCTAAATTTGACACCACAGCTTTTTCTTGCAGAATTGCAGGCGAGGTGAAGGGTTTCAATTTGGAGCATTACATCAGTGCCAAAGAGGCGCGCTCGATGGACACCTTCATCCACTATGGCATTGCTGCAGCTGCTCAAGCTGTGGCAGATGCCGGCTTGCCCACGGGCGAAGCTTTGGATGACGAGCTGGCCACTCGCATTGCATGTGTCATTGGTTCTGGCATTGGCGGTTTGCCCATGATTGAGCAGACACATGTCGAGTACACAGCGCGCGGCCCACGGCGTATTTCCCCATTCTTTGTGCCTGCTTCCATCATCAACATGATCGCTGGCCATGTCTCCATGCGTTTTGGTTTCAAAGGCCCCAACTTGGCTGTTGTCACCGCTTGCACTACCGGTCTTCACTGCATTGGCGAAGCCAGCCGCATGATTGAATACGGAGATGCAGACGTGGTGGTAGCAGGAGGATCTGAAGCCACCATATCGCCACTCGGCTTGGGCGGCTTTGCTGCGATGCGCGCCTTGTCTACACGCAACGATGATCCTGCTGCAGCTTCACGCCCTTGGGACAAAGACCGTGATGGTTTTGTCTTGGGTGAAGGTGCGGGAGTCATGGTTGTTGAAGAATTCGAACACGCCAAAGCCCGTGGCGCCAAAATTTACGGAGAAATTTGTGGCTACGGCATGAGCGCTGATGCAGGTCATATGACTGCACCCAGCATGGACGGACCTCGCCGAGCGATGGTCTCAGCCATGCGCAATGCAGGCATCAATGCAGATCAAGTGGGCTACTTGAATGCACATGGCACTTCAACGCCCCTGGGGGATGTCAATGAAACCAATGCCATCAAAGCAGCCTTGGGTGATCATGCTCAGAAAACTTTGGTCAGTTCTACCAAGTCCATGACCGGCCATTTGTTGGGCGGTGCAGGCGGCATTGAAAGTGTTTTCACGGTGTTGGCATTGCACCATCAAAAAGTGCCTCCCACCATCAATTTAGACAACCAAGATCCTGAGTGTGACTTGGATTACTGTGCCAACACCGCACGAGATGTCAACATTGAATATGCCTTGAAAAATAATTTTGGTTTTGGTGGTACCAATGGCAGTTTAGTTTTCCGCCGGGTTTAATTCAATCAATGCAAAACGCCCCATCGGTCGATTACCCGGTGGGGCGTTTTGCTTGGGCCTCTTGGTTGGCGCTGCTGTTTTCAACGCTTTCTCTCATGGCTTTTGCGTTAGGCCTTTGGGGTGGCCATTTTGAGGTGTGGCGAGCCGCTGGTTTTTTGGTGCTCTGGTTTTTACTGTCTCTTTATGCGGCCATCTCTTGGCGGTATCCATTGGGTCAATATTGGCTGTGTTGGGATGGACAGACTTGGCAGGTTCACACGGTGCATCAGTACCCCATTGACCCACCTGTCCATGACAGTTACGCACTCAGCGTCCATTTGGATTTTCAAAAATCCTTGCTCATCTCTTTGATCAAACCGAACTCACTCCGGCAGTGGTTTTGGATTTCAAAGAGCTCATTCCCTGAGCGTTGGCATGGATTTCGTTGCGCTGTATATTCGCGTTCAGAATGAGTTTTCTTTTTAGAGAATAAATTGGAGTTTGCTGAGTCTATGAAACAGTTGAGTTTTAAATCGCAAGGTGTAGCGCTAGCATTGTTTGTGTCGATGGGGATGATGGGGCTGATGGCGACCGTGCTCACGCCAGTTGTCGCCCTTGCACAGCAAACCATCGTCAAGGGTCTGCCAGACTTTACAGAACTGGTCGAACAAGTAGGACCTTCGGTGGTCAACATTCGAACCTTGGAAAAAGTTCGCAGCCAACCTGGCAATGGCGGTGGCATGGATGAGGAGACTCAAGAGTTGTTCCGTCGATTCTTTGGTATTCCCATGCCAAATACCCCCAACAATCCCAATGCCCCTCGGCAGGCGCCCAGGCAGGGTAGAACCCCTGCGCCAGAAGAGTCTCAACCCCGAGGTGTGGGTTCAGGTTTTATTTTGACTTCAGATGGTCTGATCATGACCAATGCGCATGTGGTCGACGGCGCCGATGAGGTGCTTGTCACTTTGACTGACAAAAGAGAGTTCAAGGCCAAAATCATTGGTGTGGATAAACGCTCAGATGTGGCTGTTGTCAAAATACAAGCAACGGGTCTTCCGGCTGTCAAAGTCGGTGATGTGTCGCGCTTGAAAGTGGGCGAGTGGGTGATGGCCATCGGCTCACCTTTCGGCCTTGACAACACGGTCACGGCGGGCATTGTGAGCGCAAAGCAACGCGACACAGGTGACTATTTGCCACTCATCCAAACCGATGTCGCCATCAACCCCGGAAATTCAGGGGGTCCACTCATCAACATGCGGGGAGAGGTGGTCGGTATCAATAGCCAAATTTATTCTCGCTCTGGTGGATTCATGGGCATTTCTTTTTCAATCCCCATGGACGAGGCCATGCGAGTCAGCGAGCAGTTGCGTGCCACTGGCCGCGTGACGCGGGGTCGAATTGGGGTTCAAATTGAACAAGTGACCAAAGAGCTGGCTGAATCGATTGGTTTGGGCAAAGCGCAAGGTGCACTCGTCAATCGCATTGAGCCAGGTGCACCTGCTGACAAAGCAGGATTGGAAGCTGGCGACGTGATCCTCAAAATCGATGGCAAGCCAATTGAGAAGTCCTCTGACTTACCAAGACTGGTTGGCAACACCAAACCAGGGACCAAAAGTAACTTGACGATTTTCCGAAGGGGTGCAAGCAAAGAATTGAGCATCGTGATTGCAGAGTTGGAACCCGAGAAAGTTGCCAAGCCATCGGCTGAACCTGAAGAAAAGCCGAAGTCTGCGAATTCGGTTCAAGGATTGGGTTTGGTGGTGGCCGATTTGACCGATGCTCAAAAAGCAGATTTGAAAATCAAAGGGGGTGTTCGAGTCGAAAGTGTGATGGAACCTGCAATAAGGGCAGGCTTGAGAGAGGGTGATGTGATTTTGGCGGTTGGCAACATCGAAGTCACACAAGCTAAAGACTTTACTGTCGCTATTGGCAAATTGGACAAGTCCAAACCTGTGAGTGTTCTTTTCAAACGGGGAGAGTTGACAAGATACACCTTGGTTCGACCCAATTCTTGATCTTGTGCTTGTCAAGAGTCCCTTTCAATTCACAGGTTTTCCTTCATCTTAAAAATATTTTTATGTTGGTGAACACTAACTTTTTGGTGAAGTGATTTTCGAAAATGGTTAAAATCTGATCACTTGGACCAATATTCATGTCAAAAAAAGCAGGGGTGGATTCACAATGTGGGATGTCCCACATCAGTCCACCGGTGATCCACAGAACACCCACAAGTTATTCATATACAGTAAGCCTTTATTGTGAATAAGCTGTTCATAAGTTTTTTGTTGCAAGCTTGCAACGACCTGCAAAGTGCTGTTTTGGGGCTGTACGTGTCTGGCTTTTTGCCTACAATGAAGTCCCAACTATCGCAGTTGCCATTGATTGTTGGTTCAGGGCGCGTCCTCATTCGACGCGCCCTTTTTTCTTGCTGACTCCATTGAATCTCAAACACTTGTAACTGGTCCTTGATGAATCACATCAGAAATTTCTCCATCATTGCGCACATCGATCATGGCAAATCGACGCTCGCCGATAGATTGATTCAACGTTGCGGCGGTTTGCAAGAGCGCGAAATGCAAGCCCAAGTTTTAGATTCCATGGACATCGAAAAAGAACGTGGCATTACCATCAAAGCGCAAACAGCTTCGCTGCAATACAAAGCGAAAGATGGGCAAATTTACAACCTCAATTTGATCGACACGCCAGGTCATGTTGACTTCTCTTACGAAGTTTCGCGTTCCTTGTCTGCTTGCGAGGGCGCATTGTTGGTTGTCGACGCCAGTCAAGGTGTTGAAGCGCAAACCGTTGCCAATTGCTACACCGCGCTGGACTTGGGTGTCGAGGTGGTACCCGTTCTCAACAAGATGGATTTACCACAAGCCGATCCTGAAAATGCCAAAGCCGAAGTAGAAGACGTCATTGGCATCGATGCCAGTGAGGCTATCCCTTGTTCGGCCAAAACTGGAATGGGTATCGATGAAATTTTGGAGGCCATCGTCGCCAAAATTCCCGCACCCAAGGGAAACCCTAGCGCCCCGCTGCGCGCCATGATCGTCGACAGTTGGTTCGATACCTATGTGGGTGTCGTGATGTTGGTCCGTGTGGTCGATGGCAGATTGGGCAAAGGCGAGCGTTTCAAAATGATGGCCACAGGGACTGTGTACAACGCAGACACCATGGGCGTATTTACCCCCGCCAATGAGTCTCGTGACAGTCTGGAAGCAGGTGAGGTGGGCTACATCATTGCTGGCATCAAAGAGCTGCAAGCTGCCAAAGTTGGCGACACCATCACGCTGGAAAAGAAACTCCCCAACAATTTAGGTCCTGCCGAGAAAGCATTGCCTGGTTTCAAGGAAATTCAGCCTCAGGTGTTTGCGGGTTTGTACCCGACGGAAGCCAACCAATACGACTCTTTGCGAGATGCGCTTGAGAAACTCAAGCTGAACGATTCCTCATTGCATTACGAAGCTGAGGTTTCCCAAGCCCTTGGATTTGGTTTTCGCTGTGGCTTCTTGGGATTGCTGCACATGGAAATTGTGCAAGAGCGACTGGAGCGCGAGTTTGACCAAGACCTGATCACAACAGCACCCAGTGTGGTTTATGAAGTGGTGAAGGGCGATGGCGAGGTGGTCATGGTGGAGAACCCCGCCAAAATGCCTGACCAAGGCAAGATGCAAGAGATTCGCGAGCCCATCGTCACCGTCCATTTGTACATGCCCCAAGACTACGTTGGCCCCGTCATGACCTTGGCCAATCAGAAGCGGGGTGTTCAACTCAACATGGCCTATCACGGTCGTCAGGTCATGCTCACGTACGAAATGCCATTGGGCGAAATCGTCTTGGACTTCTTCGATAAGTTGAAATCAGTGTCCCGAGGCTATGCTTCGATGGACTATGAATTCAAAGAATACCGCGCGTCTGATGTCGTGAAAGTGGATATTTTGCTCAACGGCGAAAAGGTTGACGCCCTGTCCATCATTGTGCACCGCACCCAAGCAGCCTATCGCGGACGTGCGGTCGTGGCCAAAATGCGTGAAATCATCAGTCGACAAATGTTCGATGTGGCCATCCAGGCCGCTATTGGTGCCAACATCATTGCCCGTGAAACGGTCAAAGCCTTGCGCAAAAATGTGTTGGCCAAGTGCTATGGTGGCGACATCACCCGCAAGCGCAAATTGCTCGAGAAACAAAAAGCGGGAAAAAAACGGATGAAACAAATTGGCTCAGTTGAGGTGCCTCAAGAGGCGTTCTTGGCTATTCTTCAGGTGGAAGATTGATGGAAGTTTTAACGGGTTTTTTGCTTGCCGCTTTTTGTGGGTATGCCGGGGCATGGTATTTTGGAATGATAGAAGGCAACTTTGCCTTGCTCATGCTCATGGCAGTCTTCATCTCTGGTGCTTATTGGCTGGCAGAAAAGTTCTACTTTTGGCCGCAGCGCCTGAAGGCGGTCGAGCAACTTGACCATGATGCGGCAAAGCGCAAGCAAGAGCTGACCCAAATGGGTATCGATCGTCAAGACACCGACACCGGTGAAGCACGCACCCGTCTTCTGATGCAGCCATGGTGGTTGGACTGGACTGCTGGTCTTTTCCCCGTCATTTTGGTCGTCTTTGTTTTGCGCTCTTTTTTGTTTGAGCCCTTCAAAATTCCTTCTGGCTCCATGATCCCAACCTTGTGGATTGGCGACTTGATTTTGGTCAACAAGTTCCACTACGGTGTTCGTTTGCCGGTGGCCAATATCAAGCTAACAGAAGGTACGCCCGTTGCGCGCGGAGACGTCATGGTTTTTCGATATCCCCCTCGGCCCAGCGTGGACTACATCAAGCGAGTGGTTGGCATTCCGGGTGACGAAGTCGCTTACTTGAATAAAAAACTCAGCATCAATGGTCAGCCTGTGCCCACCGAGTTATTGCCTGAGTTTTTTGATGAATCTGTCATGCGTTACTTCAAGCAGTCACAGGAAAAATTAGGCAGCAAGCCACACAATTTGATTGTGGACGACGAGCGCCCTGCCTTTATTCCAGGGGCAGACGATTTTGCCTTTAGAGATCAGTGCAATTACACTGTCGAAGGCGTTACTTGTAAGGTGCCTGCAGGTCATTACTTCATGATGGGCGACAATAGAGACAACTCGCTTGATTCTCGCTATTGGGGCTTTGTACCTGACGCCAACATTGTGGGCAGGGCATTTTTTGTATGGATGAATTTTGGAAACTTGAGCCGTATTGGCGGTTTCAATTGAACGCGACATCTTTAACATCGCCAACATCTATTTACTTTGCACATCTTTAATTTCAATCTCAGGCCATCAGTTTGAACGACGATCTCAGTCAATTGCAAGCTCGCCTTGAGCACAACTTCAAAGATGCGAGTTTGCTCGTTCAGGCCGTGACGCATCGCAGCTACTCCGCGGATCACAATGAACGTCTAGAATTCTTAGGCGATTCAGTTTTGAACTTGGCGGTTGCTCATTTGCTTTACGCCCAACTGAGTGATTTGCCAGAGGGTGATTTGTCTCGCGTCAGAGCGAATTTGGTAAAGCAAGAAACACTTCACCAACTGGCCCTGAGCCTTCAAATTCCACTTTGCCTCAAGTTGGGGGAAGGGGAACTGAAATCTGGTGGGCAACGCCGGCCTTCAATTTTGGCCGATGCCTTGGAAGCCCTGATCGGTGCAGTCTTCCTTGATGCAGGTTATGCAACCGCAGAACAATTGGTGCATAGATTGTTTCAAAATGTTGAAATCAATCCTCAAATGAAGGCAGCCGCCAAGGATCCAAAAACAGAATTGCAAGAATGGCTGCAAGGCCGAAAATTGCAGTTGCCTCAGTACTCTGTGGTTGCCACATCTGGCGCCGCACACCGACAAATTTTTGATGTCGCTTGCGATATTCCCGAACTCAGTCTCTCGCAGCACGGCAGCGGTCCCTCGCGGCGTGCAGGCGAGCAAGCCGCGGCAGCTGCCATGCTTGAAATTTTGAAAGTCAAGGCACGCGGATGAACACAGAAACCAACCCCGCCCAACGTTGCGGTTTGGTGGCCATTGTTGGCAAACCCAATGTGGGAAAGTCGACTTTGCTCAATGCCCTGGTAGGCCAAAAAATCAGCATTACTTCGCGCAAAGCTCAGACCACTCGCCACCGCATTACCGGCATTCGCACAGAGGGTGCAACCCAATATGTGTTTGTGGACACCCCGGGTTTTCAAACCCGTCACAATACCGCTCTTAACAAGTCTTTGAACAAAACAGTCTTAGGCGCAGTGGGTGATGTCGATCTGGTGTTGTTTGTGGTCGAAGCTGGCATGTTCAACACAGCCGACGCCAAAGTTTTGGCCTTGCTCAAACCCGATGTGCCTGTTCTATTAATTGCGAACAAATTGGACACCGTCAACCGACGTGAAGACTTGGCGCCTTGGCTCCAAGAGATGCAAGAGCGGCATCCATTTACTGAGTTTGTGCCCATGTCTGCCAAAAATGCCAAAGACATTGAGCGGCTCATGGGGTATTGCGAAAAATACTTGCCTGAGCAAGCATGGTGGTACGGCGAAGATGAACTCACTGACCGCAGTGAAAAGTTTTTGGCCAGTGAAATTGTGCGTGAGAAATTATTCCGTTTTACGGGTGACGAATTGCCCTACACCTCTACTGTGGTCATTGACAAATTCGAAGAGGAACCCAGTCGTTCAGCCAATCGCATGATTCGCATTGCCGCCACCATTGTGGTTGAGCGTGAAGGTCACAAGGCCATGGTCATCGGCGACAAAGGTGATCGCCTTAAACGCATTGGCACGGAAGCACGCCAAGAACTAGAAAAGCTCATGGATGCCAAAGTTTTCATCGAGCTGTGGGTCAAGGTTCGTTCTGGCTGGGCCGATGACGAAGCGCGTGTTCGCTCCTTCGGTTACGAGTAAATAGCGTAGCCCATGGCCGCCGTCTTGAAACGAATTTCGGATGAGCCTGCCTATGTGCTCCACCGCTATGACTGGAGCGAGTCCAGCCTCATCTTAGAAGTATTCACTCGCCACCATGGGCGCATTGCTTTGGTGGCCAAGGGCGCCAAAAAACCAAGCTCTTCTTTTCGGCCTGTTTTATTGCCGCTGCAAGCCATTCAAATTGCCTATGGGGGTGATGCCGATATCCGGACATTAAAGTCAGTAGATTGGATGGGTGGCCATGTGATGCCCATCGGTGACGCATTGCTGTCGGGGTATTACCTGAATGAGCTCTTGCTGCGTCTTTTAGCCCGCGAAGACCCTCACCCCAAACTGTTTGATGCCTATGCGGCAACGGTGCGGGTGATGGCAACAGAGCCAAGCGAATTGCTACAGGCTTCGCTTCGCGTCTTTGAACTGCTGTTGCTGAGAGAAATTGGCCTTCTACCTAGTTTGAATTGCCAGACCCTTACCATGGCTGACTTGGATGAGGCAAGAGACTATTGCTTGGTGCCGGAAGGTGGTTTGCGATTGGCTCATCCAGACGATCGGCATGCCTTGAGCGGTGGGCAGTGGTTGTTGCTTCAACATGCCTTGGATGGCGATTCACCATTTACAGAGACCCTTCGTTTGAGCTTAGACATGTTGACGCCACTTCGCACCCAACTTCGGACCTTACTCAATTACCATTGCGGTGTCGGTACCTTAAAGACCCGTCAAATGATGATTGACATTCAAAGTTTGTGAGACCTTCATGACTCCCCATCCAAAAACGGCACTATCCGTCAATGTCAACAAGGTGGCCTTGTTGAGAAATTCACGCCACATAGGCATACCCAGTGTCTTCAAGGCGGCTCAGATGTGCCTTGAGGCCGGTGCGCAGGGTATTACCATTCACCCGCGTCCCGATGAGCGTCACATCCGTGCTTCTGATGTTGTTGAATTGTCCGAACTGATGAAGCATTGGCCTGACAGGGAGTTCAACATCGAAGGCAATCCATTTCACCAATTGATGGACTTTGTCAGAACTTTCAGGCCCCACCAAGTGACCTTTGTGCCCGACAGTGAAGGCCAATTCACCAGTGACCATGGTTGGTCTTTTCCAAAGGATGCCGCTCAGCTCCAACCCTTGATTGACGAATGCAAGTCATTGGGTATTCGCGTCAGTTTGTTCATGGACCCTGAACCTGAGCAAATGAAAGCGGTTCAACAAGTGGGCGCTGATCGGGTCGAGTTGTACACGGAGCCTTATGCCGCCACCTTCGGTGCAGCTGACAATGCAGCTTGTTTGACAAAGTATGTGAATACCGCCAGGGCAGCCATTGCGCTAGGCCTGGGGGTCAATGCAGGCCACGATTTGAACCAAGACAATTTGCCACTATTTTCACAATCAGTACCTGGCCTTTTAGAGGTTTCTATTGGTCATGCATTGATTGCAGATGCCTTGGAGGTAGGCTATGCAGCTGCCGTAAGTGGCTACTTGAAGGCCTTGGGCCGATCAGCTTGAGGCCATCATGATTTACGGCATTGGAACCGACCTGTGCGATGTGCGCCGCATCAGAGCCAGTTTGGAAAAGCATGGCGATCGCTTTGCTCAAAAAGTATTGAGCGACGTTGAATTTGCCACTTACAAAGCCCGTGGCGCTCGGTGGCCGGAGCGAGGCGTGCGATATGTTGCCACACGTTTTTCAGCCAAAGAAGCCTTTAGCAAAGCCATCGGCATGGGCATGCGCATGCCCATGACTTGGCGGTCATGCGAAATTGGCAAGTTGCCATCAGGCCAGCCCGTGATTGTTTTACACGGTCACTTGAAAATCTGGTTTGAGTCCCAACATCTGAAAGCACACATCAGCGTGACAGACGAGGCAGATTACGCCGGCAGTTATTGCGTGGTGGAGAGAACGGAATGAACATTCAAGCCCCTCTGATCATTGACATTGAAGGTTTTGCCCTCTCGGCGGTTGACAAAAAACGCCTCCAAAACCCCTTAACGGGTGGCATCATTTTGTTTGGCCGCAATTGGGAAAGTCGCGCGCAACTCACGGCTTTGTGCGCAGACATCAAGGCTGTTCGAAAAGATTTGCTCATCTGCGTTGACCACGAGGGCGGCCGCGTGCAGCGCTTTAGAACCGATGGGTTTACTCATTTGCCGGCCATGCGCCGTTTGGGTGAAATGTGGGCCCAGGATGGCAAAGGCCTTGAAGGCGAGGGCGTTTTACAAGCCTGCAAGGCAGCCTCGGCGGTGGGCTATTTGTTGGCTGCTGAGTTGCGTGCCTGTGGTGTCGATTTCAGCTTTACGCCGGTGCTCGATTTGGATTACGGCGAGAGCAGCGTCATTGGCGACCGCTCATTTCACCGAGACCCCCGACACGTCAGCTTGCTGGCTAAAAGTCTGATACAGGGCTTGCTTCGCGCAGGCATGGGCAACTGCGGCAAACACTTTCCTGGGCATGGCTTCGTCAAGGCCGACTCGCATGTGGACATGCCCATCGACAAGCGCAGCCTGAAGGCCGTCTTGAGAGAGGATGCCAAGCCTTATGAGTGGCTAAGCAACGAGCTGACTGCTGTCATGGCTGCACACGTGATTTATCCCAAAGTGGACGCCCGTCCAGCGGGTTTTTCACAAACTTGGATTCAAGATATTCTGCGCGATCAGTTGGAATTTACAGGTGCAGTGATCAGCGACGATTTGTCGATGGTTGGCGCACGTGTTTTAGATGGCAAGCCCCTCAGTTTCACGCAAGGCGCCTTGGCTACGCTCCAAGCTGGTTGTGATTTGGCGCTCTTGTGCAATCAATCCCTCAAGGACAGCAAAGTGATCGACGAGGTCTTAGACGGCTTGGCAGAAGCGCAAGTGAAAGGGTGGTGGCAACCTGATGAACTCAGTGAAGCACGTCGCTTGGCACTCTTGCCAACAACACCGCC
>Ga0214921_10001535_pt1 | contig 39171 bp, 37 predicted proteins | sample LL1505_MetaG_FD_177992 | JGI IMG/M metagenome (GOLD analysis project Ga0214921, IMG submission 177992) | Freshwater microbial communities from Lake Lanier, Atlanta, Georgia, United States - LL-1505 | ecosystem: Environmental > Aquatic > Freshwater > Lake | place: USA: Georgia | collected...
TATTCTTGATTTATTTGCTAAAAACTTTTTTGGGTTGCTATTGGCATATACGATATATACAAATATGTAATGTTCTCGCAATGATAAATATTATGTAGACATGAATAATATTTATTGCATATTAGGAATCATACTCCCATACGTTCAGTTATTAACGCCCAATAGTAGAATCATTACCAGATATATTTCCACCTCTGGTAGAAAGTAATTTGATTTGACTGGGGGTCATACACAATGGTCCCAAAGATTTAGAATATCCACTACTATTTCCGAAACATTGTGGTCCAGAAGGTGTATTTCCAAACACATCAATCATTTTTGAATCGGCAAAAGCCGCTGGTTGCAAAGCAAACCCTTCAACCTTTTTAGCCTCTTTCGGTTTATCCGTTTCACTTTGGGAAGCATCTGGAGAAACACCAAATGTTTTCATAATACTACTAATTTCAGAAGATGAAAGTGGGTTTGGTGGTTTTACATTTTGATTTGCATATTCTTGAAAAGCTTTGTTAGCTGATGTAGTTGCATTTGTTTCTGAAGAAACTTCTGATTGAGGTCCCGATGTCATTCCCTCATATGGATACATATTACTAAATAACGTTTCCCTAGAATAAGGAACTACGGTATCAGATGATGTAATCAACATTATCGCTACAAACAATATAATAATCAGTATGATATGAATACCTCTAAGCTTCATTGTATAAATAATTACTAGATAAAAAATAGCAATAATATTATTGCTAAAAGGGTGATATTAATTCTTGCATATTAGTAGATTCCAAATTATTTTCGTATATTTCATCCTCCGAATCATTTATATCAGTTGGTTCATTTGATTTATCATCAGTCGGTTTAAACATAGTAAATACGTTTTTGATCGTTTTGAACATACTTGTATATGTAAAAGCATAATACAAAATAGCTGCTATTACAAATAGAATAATTGCAATATAGTGTGTATTTGGGGAAACTGTTAGTATAGAACTAGGCACTGATTCTGAATTGGACATAACCATTATCGTGTATGATATAATATAATATAATACTTATTAAAACATATAAAAACGCTTAAATATTATATATTACAATGAACGCCGAAGAAAAGCTAAATCTAAAAAAGTTATTGGAGACTTCCGATTGTGAAAATAATACAGAAACTATCCGTAAATTAAAGCACAGTATTCGCATTCGGGATGATATACGGACATTGGAACTATTGAAACGTGATGAACGTGCAATGATGGCGATGGACCCGCAGGGATTTTTAGATTTGTGTCAAAACAAAGCCCTATTTCTTTTTACAAATTATACAGATATATTCAACAAAATCTTAAAGGATGAATTAGATTTAGACATAATGTCTAAAGTTCTCCAATTGTTGAAATTAATTGAAGATGGACAAGTTGATCAACACGAAGGTTCTGTTTTGGTAGGCAAGTTACTGAAAGAATTATATGTTGATTCTGCCCTACGGCGTGGGGACAACTTAGACAAAGAATATGCTGCACAAAAAATAGAACCAAATGTAGGTAAAAAAATAACATGGAAGGAATATAAACAATTGGATTTTGCGAAACCAACTATTAGTAAATAAGTGCCTACATACATTATCGAATACATTAGTCTTCGTGTAATGTCATACGCATAGTATTTAGACCTATATCATCTTGAACTCCGGATGTTGATTTGGAATGATGTAGGCATTCTTCCACCATTTTCATCGTTTTTATATATTTGTGGTTTTTTGAATGCTTTTGTATAAACCGTATATAAGCATCCACGTTTTGTTCCGTTTTTTGGAAATTAAATGAGCCACGATTATGTATCATTGTCCATTCAATAAAGTCATTTGCAAAAAATAGTAATACAGATTTTACTATGTAATAGGAGAACAATGGCGTTTCCTCTTTGTATGTTGTAGATATTTTCAGTTTAGAAGAAGCATCTTGCTTAGAAAAATCATTGTATGACAATCCATTATGTTTCAATACTTTAGCACATTGTAACATAGAGAACGTAATTTCATACAGTAATACGTCTTTTATTTTTGAAACATATGTGTCAATGTTCTCCAAAGTAGATGCATTTATCATTTGAAAATGCACTAAAAAACAAATATGTATTATTTCTGCCCAAATCTCTGTATAGCTTTCATATAGCCGAACATCTCCAGAAACGCCAAATATTTCCTTTATTTTTCGGTTAGCAGAAGTTGTATTCATTGTTGAAAAGTCTAGACCATATGAATGAAATGTTTCGTGTATAAATACTTTGAACCATTCTTCTTCTCTATACAAATGTATTTCAGTATCGGATGTGCAAGACGTAGTAAATGCAGTGTTTGCATGGTTTCTACCGAGTGATGTAGTTGGTTCAGCGGGCATCTTTTTCTTCTCTTGTGTCAAATAGATAAATACCCTGAGTGTTTTTACACAGGATGTACTGGCAAATTGTGAAATGATTTTCAACCAAATGTATATTTTTTTTAAATAGTCGCCCCATTTTTTTGGCGAATGTGATTTATTTGCATCTGCATAAAATGCAATAAATATATCTCTACCATCAATATTCATTTGAAATGTTTTTTGTTGGCTCATGGTGGATTCTATGATTTGTATAAAGTTCTCTGGAATGTCGTTATATAATTTACCTTGAGGTAATGGTTTTATTTCTGTGATGGTGTCTTGAAGATTATACCATTCTATATGTGCATCTCGGATTAATTCATGTATATTTTGTAATATACTAGATTGCGAAGAAGAGAACTTGAATGTATTCCCTATTTCTGTATATGGTTCTCTATAATTTGTATCAATATAACTTTTCAAATAACTAGTAATAGGTTTCATTATATATTGGAGGGGGATAATAAATAGAGTATAAAATTGAATAAATACTTAGAAACAATTTTGTATTCTAAAGTATACTACAGTTATCAATATTATTACTAAAAATGGGTATCCATAATTTGAATAAACTCTTACTAGATAGGTGCAAAAAAACAAGTATAACAAAAATCAGTTTATCGGACTTGGGTGGAAAAACCATTGCCATAGATACAAGTATTTATTTATACAAGTTCATGGCAGACAATACGTTGATAGAACATTTCTATTTGATGATTTCTCTATTCCGCGAATACAATATCGTTCCTATATTCGTTTTCGATGGAAAGCCTCCAAAAGAAAAACGCGAATTATTATTGAAACGCAGACAACACCGAAAAGAATCGGAAGAACAATACCACAAATTGAAACAAGAATACAATATGTTAGATGAAAATGCATATGAAAAAGTGGAATTATGGAAAGAAATGGAATTGTTGAAACGCGAATCAACTAGTATTTCCTATGACAATTTAGCAACTATAAAAGCCCTCATTGCTGCATATGGCGCAAAATATGAACAGGCCGAAGGCGAAGCTGATGTATTATGCGTGCAGTTAGTTACAAGTGGAAAAGCATGGGGATGTATGAGTGATGATATGGATATGTTTGTGTATGGATGTCCTAGAGTATTTAGGCATTTTAGTTTGGTGAATCATAATGTTATTTCCTATGATTTTTCGGCTATTTTGGACGATTTAGAAATGGATGTAACTACATTTAGAGAAATAGCAGTTTTATCTGGAACGGATTACAATTGTGATAACAAAACATCTTTAGCAGAAACAATGTCTCTGTATGAAAAATACAAATTATTGGGTCGTGCACCCAATGGATTCTATCACTGGGTATTACACAATTCAAACTATATAACGGATTATGACATATTATTGTCTATTGTGAAAATATTTGATGTATCCAAGTCTACTGAAAATGCGTCTATTGTAGAGAGAACCGACCAAGTTTCATTTTCGGAAATAGATATGACATCCCTAAAAAGTATTTTAGAAAAAGACGGGTTTGTATTTGTATAAGTATAAACGGATACAGATTTTCATAGAACAAAAACAATAAAAAAGGGGTTTTATTGTTTTTTTGGGTGGGCGGTTTTCGCTTTATTCAATTATTACAATTACAATTTGACATATAATATATACTATGGCATATAATATGAGATTTGACATATAATATATTTTTTTGTGAGTTTTTATACGTTATCAAGTGCAGACAATTCATCCACACTCATTCGGCCTCCGTCTCTTACCTGGTCTTCTCCTGCGTGTAGTGCACAAGCCAATTTATATTCAAGTTCGGCTATATAGTCAATACGGTCTAGGTCCAACGTGTGAATATCCTTGATATGTTTTTCTAATTCTCGTATTTTTTCGTCTTTTTCAACCAATTGCGCTTGCAAACGCTTGTAGTTGTCGACCAGCTGATGAATGTTCATTTGTTCAGCTTCGATGGGCGAAACTTCCAAGATAGGAGCCTTGTTGATTTTGACGGTAATATATCTCTGAAAGCTTCGGTTCATTGAGCTATAGAACTTTGTTAGAGCGTGGGGGCCATATAAACGAACCGAGTCTTCCTTCACCAATTGCATACGAAATGGTTCTGCATATACGCTCCATTGGTCAAAATGGACAAATGCGCATCTCACTTCGCCGCTGTTGTGATGAGGTCTGGTCGCAATATCAACACGCTTGACAGTTCCCAATGGAAATAGCACTTCAAAGAAATGTTTAATAGCCGCCTCATCTAGAAAGGGTCTTCCGGCTAACATCAAATCATTCGGAATAGTAGGAATATATATACTTGAAAACTTCAAGGCCTCTGCCATATCTACCAATGGCTCAGAGGAAACTAATTGGGGGATAACTTCAATAGATTGAGAGGACATTGTTTTATAGTATAGCGCGAGTAGTATTTAAATCTGTTTGATAAATAATAATGCTTTATATTTGAATTGTCATATATCAAATATAAAAAATGTATTTCAATTTTATGGTTTCAAAATGCCAATGTCTCAAGGTCTGGACGTATGGGATAATTTATACATCATCGGCAGATTTATCACTTGTTGAACGTATAACACTCATCATATTCTGAGACGAATAATCGGTATTATCAAAATAAGATAGGGTATGCCCAGTTATATTGTTGTCTGGAGATGTATTTTCTTCGTAGGATAATATATCCTTTCCGAAAAATCTTCCATGACATGCATGGGTTTCTTGCATTACAGGAGCCATATCTACGTCCATATCACTTGTTGTTCGTGTAATATTATTACGTGTATGACCGAATGGCTTACCAATAAATATGTCATTATTATTGGTATTGGTATTATTATCGTGAATTGTTGGAGTATATACATTTTGAGAACCTTGTGTTCTTTGACGAGTCGCTGCATATAAGCGTCCATATCGCATGTCAAAACTACGATAGGCAATATATAAATCATCCATCAGCGATACTAGAAATGTATTTTCTATATCTCCATATACAGTTGTTTTGTAGGCACTGATTGTTTTGTATAAATCATTCAGTTTTTGTTTTACTTTATCTTTTTTTTGGTGGTAGGATGGCGGTTTCGACAATTTTGCCCACTTGTTGTCATAATCGCAAGTTTCTTCGTCATTATCTATATGTGCAACTTCATACATTAATTCTAGTGTTTTTAAACGAAATGTGTGGTCGTTTATTTTGGAGACATCTAGATTTCCATTTTCATCTATAAGATGTGGCATTGTTTCGAAATCGTCTAATTTAGTATATTCCGCAGTTGAACCATCAACTGCGAGAACGCCGGAGCTCGGAACGAGCGTAGGTGTTCGAGTATTATCGAAGGATAATATACATTCATTTACCTGCGAGGATAAATCGTCTCCGGTCCCTCCTCGAACGCGTCCGTGTATTTCTCCGAAAACGTCATATGGAGATTGCGTGGTTCTTACATAATATGATTTGGTTAGCCCGCTCGCAAGATTTCCAATAGACAGTGTGTTTTCCCAAGTATTTGTTTTCCAGCAATAAATCTCGGCATTGGTCACTGAAATACGAATATCCTCTATACATCTGTATAACACATTATGTATATATTCGCCATATACAATACCAGCCTTTTCTATTTCTGCGATGAATGCATATTCGCAAAATGGTTTTTCGCCAATAGCCATTAATGTTTTTGAGTCGTGGTCTCTACCAAATCCAAAGACTATAGTGTCATATTGCGGTGAAAATGCATTAATAATTGTTTTTGGTGAATTATTGCAAGTATCAACTCCATCCGTTAATAAAAAATGTAATCGTTTATTTTTGGGAAAATTGCGTTCTCGGTCGCTCATCTGTTGCATTGTTTTTTGAACAGGGAGTAATAAGTTGGTTTGTCCATCTGGATGGATGGTATTTATTTTTTCTATATACATATTTACATTGTCTTTTGTAATATGGGCAAAATCAAATACAACATATAAATTGTGGTCAAATGAATCTACACTTACATTAAATGTCATATTTTCATATGACGCAAATAGTCGCAATATGTTTGAGAGAACTAGTTTGATGTGCTGCATTTTAGTTCGTCCATCCATACACGAGTCTGACATAGAACCTGAGCGATCTATATCAAACTTTACATCCCATGTATAAGGAATCGCATCTTTTTCTGGTGTAGATATTTCTAATACTCCAAAATGATATGGAGGGTTGTCGATAGTTTGGTTATTATCCTCGCAGGATAATACAGTCGTTTCTCTCTCCGGCGTTCTCGTAGTTTCTGCAGGTATAAACTGAAGAATAGATTGGATTTTAGTAGACATAGAATGCGTAAATAATATATAAGTATTCGGTAATTGTTTCTATATATGTTTTATAATTATTATCCTATGAAGAAAATACATCTCCGGCGTTCTAGTAATTTATAGTATTGCGAGAACGCCGGAGCTCGGAACGAGCGTAGGTGTTCGAGTATTATCCGAAGATAATTAGGATAATCATCAAATAATTTAAATACAAGTATACAAATATTTGTATAACAAATGTCATATTATAATCATAACACCAACTACAATAAATATAGTATGTTATATAATGATTGGGTACCAGTATTTGCTACAGCAAGCGCTGCGATTGGGTTTATATGTGGAACATGCACAGCTAGACATTATGCAACAAAAGATATATTTACAATTATTATGGGCTATTCAAGTTTAGGATTAATTACTGGTATAACTTTTCCAATTTCTTTTCCTCTACTTAGTGGATATGTATTATACAAACATCACAAGTAGTGGATAAATCCTCCCTGGTAAATGTTGTATGTATAATATATTTAGTATTATAAAAATATATTATATGAAGAGATACTCATCGGATACCGGATTTCACGCAGTTGCCAATTTTCTGCGCAATTCCATTAAAGGAATATCTATAGTATTTCCATTCGTTCCTCGTGAAAAATGAACCAATTTGGCTTTCCTGGTTGCTAGTAATATTTGTTTTACATCCTCATTTTGGGAGAACTTGGCGTGTATTGCTTTTTTACGTTCTTCTAATGCATCGTGATTTTCATCCGGATGGATGTTTTTAGCACGTAATACGATGTCCTTGGCTTTTCCACCATCTTCCCCTTTCTTTTTCAGTTTGCCGCTTTCACCTGCAGCCTTAGCATATTCTACATCCTTAGATATATCACTCTCTGATTCTATGGAAAACGACCTATAAAAGTCGGGGAATCCACCTTTGAACTTAGATGCTTGGATATAATGCTCGGCGGACATCCATTTCATATTATCTATAGATAATACAACACCCGGCCAGGTATCATCCAACATACGACGCCATTCTTTTGTTTTTGCTAAATCCGAAAATTGCGGGATTTTTTCGGTAGCTATTTTTTCACCGGACCCTTTGCCTGGTTTTGCGGACAATTCCGAATGTTGATGGAACATAAATACCGTATCATCGTCATACAAATCTTTATTCAAATCATCGGCGTCTTGTTCTTCTTCCGTTTTTTTCGGATTTCCAGTGTCGGGATGAATACCTTGTCTAGCTTTGAAATTGCGGAAATCTTCTATCAAGTAAAATGAACCCGCGTTTTTCTCTAAACATTTATTGACGACGAGAACCTTTATGCCATACGGTATTTCACGGAAGTTGAATATCCGCTTACCTTTGTAAGTAACCAGGCGATAATGGTTTCCGCTATATGTAACAATAACATAATGATCAGGATTGAAAACCCCGCGGTCTTGTATTTGTTTGTTTATTTCGCCGCAATTCAATACACTATGCATTGACCCTTCATTATATGCCATTTCTGACATAATAATGACCTTTATATTAAACAGTCGTTCAATTGTAGATATAGCCCATGCGTCTGCCCAAAAGCCATGCGTTTGAATATAATCTCTATAACCGTCTATATCTTTGATATTTTTCATATATCCAACATAAGTAGCCTGTTCTATTTCGGCTTCTTCTCTTTCTTTCTTTTTTGTCTTGGTTTCTTTGTCCAAATCAACGCCTCTTTGTAATATTTCTTCGCGTTCTTGTGCATTGGCCTTTTTGATGCGTTTTTTATATTCTGCATTTTCTTTTTTGATTGCCGCTAATCTACTATCTATTTCATTAATACGATTTTGATATAACTGAAATAGTTCCATTTGGTCTGTATAAATACGTTCCGGCATATCTTTTGCAAGAGCAGCGCGCATAGTATCTACATTTGTTTTATATCCAATTTGCCGAAAAGCTTCACGCACACTGGCAAAAAAACAGTCGCCATTGTTTTCAACCTCAACTATTTCATAATTCGTATTTTTCATATATTTTTGTATCCATGGTTGTCGGGAGTTGGGTTTGAATCCGGCCTTTATATCTTTATCATCTTGTTCATCTTCTTCCTTCAACAATGCTGGCTGAGGATGATTGACGTCTATTTCAATCAAGCCATTTTTCGTTTTTTCCTTTAACGATTTTGCCTGTTCAGAATGGACTGTTTCCGGGACGTTTAGATTTGTAGGATCTTCTTCATCCAAACTATTGGTATCATTATCGGGACCATCATCGCGTTCATAATCGTGTTCATCATAATCATTCTCGGTGGCTTTTTTTGATTTTGATTTTACAGATTTCAAATGTTCATCTTCTTCGTCGCTGTCTTCCTCTTTTTCCACCGGTTTCATTGGAACAATCTTTGGTTTTAATGCTTTATCTAAAAAAGATGCAGTAACAAAACTGTATAACAATGGTTCTTCTAATGCATTCAAATCAACATCACCGTCTTCATCTAAAATATTCAAGGCTTTGTTGGAGTTAAACTCAAATACCCCGATTTGAGCTTTTATCCGGTTCTCATTCAACAAATAAATTGGATAATATAATACATTTTTATTGGAATATGTATATTTTTGTTTACCTAATATAAACTTTACAGGTCGATCTTCTATTTCCATTTCATAAATAGCAGACGAATATCCCATATCGCCTTCGTCAATTGTCCGGTTTTCTTTATAATTTATTGTATCATTCAACTTCGAAGAAACCATTGTCTAAATAGGTGTTATATAATATGTGTAGTTTTTATATTTTGTATAACTCATTATATAAAATATTTTTGTAAAACATATAAATAATGTTATGGTTATAGTGTAATATAATCTTATCCGAACTAATATGATAACTATATATATCAAAAACGGATTTTATATACCATTCATTTGTTTTGTAATATGGTATATTACAAATGATACTTATTTGTCTATGTTATTATATTTTAAATTGTATAATATAAATTACTTCTATTGGTTTAGTCCCAATTTCAGTAGTATACCTAGTTCGTGTAATATGTTGAAACAATTTGTTCGATTTACAGATACAGGTTTTATTGCATCCAGTATCTATTATTTTTATCCAGATTTTTTCCCGGTAGCACACAATGTGCATTTTGTTATAACCGTTGGTTATTGGATAGGTAAGTATATGTTCAATATGATGGAAACAAACGATAGTAATAGTCCAGATATGATGGAATGGTATGTAAATGTGAATAGCAATTTATTACATATCATTCCATATGTTTGCATACTTAGACAAATGATGTTATTTGACACATGTTATGATTATTTTGATTGGACTGCTTTATTATATTCGTATTATTGGATTCAATGTTGGTTTATATATATCTATATACCTTGGAGAATGATAACGAAAGACTGTGTTTATAATATGCTTACACCAGAATCATCTCCATATAGAATTATTTTGGTTGCATTTGTGATTCATGCATCGTTTTTTGTGGGACATTTGTTCGGTAAAACCGCATTGTATATTTTATGTTCATAATCCATATGTCCAGACATTAAAATGAATATTATAATCCATATGTCCAGACATTAGAATGAATATTATAATAATATATGTATATATTATAATAACAATAATAACAATACGAATGGTTTATACAAAATCTAAACGACGAACTTATTCAAATAAAACGCAAAAAAATGTGAAAAAGAAGGGGGTGACTGTTATGTCGTTTAATGTAGAATTGTTTTTGAATCTGTATGATTTCACTATTACAGATGATATGATTCAAAGTGCGAAAATAGATACATCTAAAATGAAACGCTTTAAAAACTTGTTCAAGAACATAGATATTGTATGTTTGCAAGAAACCTATATACCAGGTAATGACATATACAATCAGGCACCTCTTCGCATTTTTGATAAAAAATTGCGGCATTTAGAATTGCGTGATATATGTCGTTCTCATATATTGGATTGGGACAAAGCCGTTTATTTGTATGGAGACCCGAGTTATTTGGCGAATGCAATATATGTTTCCAATAAATTACAAACCCTTCCAAAAGATAGTAATAAACCGAATAAAATAAATGAGAGAGGATTAGAACGATGTTTTTCTATGTCGGTTGTTCAGTTGAATGGAAAACCTATCAAAATAGTTTCAGTGCATTTGATTGGAGGTCGTTTCGATGATATAGAAGCTATACAAGATGAATCCTATTACACAGAAAAACTAAACCAAATAAAACAAGTTGTTTCAAATAACCCCGACATTATTTGCGGGGACTTTAATACAAAGTTTAGAACACCCGAAATAATAGACAACACAAATAAGTATTTCAATACTATTTTGGAAAAGATAATCGAACATCCTATATCAGAGAAGTCTAGAAAAACGTATGAGGCCAGATGGGATAAGTGGATATATATGGATTCTATTCATGAATATTTGACACAAAATGGATATAAATCAGTATATTATTCAGATAGCGGTGAATTGCAAATACATATATTTGATACAAGTGCATTTGGTGGAATAGTGGATATGATTTACTATAAATCGGATACACTTGCGATAAAACCAAATAGTGTGGAAGTTGTAGGAGATGGAATAGTTATGGAAAAAAACTTTAGTCAAATCTACCAACCATTATTAAGTGACCATTTTCCAATAAAAGCGACGTTTGAATTGGTCTTATAATTTTGGTAAGATTTTTTCTACTAAATCTTTGTATTTGAAAATACTGCGACTGGACAACCCCGGTTTTTCTTTCATTTTGAAACCGGCAAACAAGTGGATATTTGGTAAGATAGTAGATTGCCATTCTGGTTCATCTTTCAGTAAATGGGCTCCCATACTGATCATCAAAAATATGTTTTCGGTGATTTCTTCAACTTCATTTGTTTTCGTCCCATCTTCAATATATCCTATAGCGATTGTTTGAAATTGTTTGAAAATAGTTAGAATGACATCTGCTTCCAAAATACCATTTGCAAACATGTTCATTATAAACGTGGATGTTGCTCGGCGTTTGTCATTTTTTTTGTTGTTTTCACAAAACCCATCATAATCTTTGTTTTGGTCAACAACTTTGACCTCACGAATACTTTCCACATATTTTTCAATAACTGGCATAATGACCTCTTTAAATACAGGGTATTGTTCAATGAGTTCTTTGTATAATTTTGCATATAGCTCCGAATAAAACTTGTTTGCGCAACCAGTTTCGAAAATAAAATTGACAATTTTTTGTATATCGGATTGTTGGTCCTCTGTTTTTTCATCACCGTAATTGCCCATGATTTCTTGTATGTTGTTCATAATAGACGTTTTTAAGTTTTCATATGTTTTGGTTGAAATCTTATTCAAATAATTACGCAAATCACTCAATAATTTGTCTATACCTTCTCTAGCTATATGAATAACAGTTGCCTTGATCGGAGGAACCGTCTCCCATTGTTCTTCCATGCGACGTAAGGTTGCTTGTGAAATATGTCTGCGTTTATTACCACCACCTCCCCCACCAGTATTTCTAGGTTTATTTTCATAAGTGCTATTACTAGCCGAACAAGTAGTAGCTGAGGTAGATAAGTTCAAATCGGTTTCCAACTTACTAATAACTTGCATTACAGTTATTGGTAAACTATATTGCATAGTATTAGATAAGCGAGCAAAATCATCAAAACTATAAAATGTGGCTGCCATCATACTATATATTAGTGTAATATTCGTTTTATATTCTTTTTTTATAATATAATTTATTTGAATCCGTTTCTTTATGATAACAGTATATACAATTTATGCAAACTCAGGCATATAAGGGTGATTTAGTAAAAATATTTCCAGGAAAGTTTCACCCAAATAATTCTCCATCAAAACAAAAAGTATTTGTATTTGATTTAGATGAAACATTGGGATATTTTTCAGATTTGGTTTCTTTGTGGTATGTTATATCACTTAAAAAAACGCAACAAAACTTTAATGGATTATTAGACACATATCCCGAGTTTTTGAGACATGGAATACTCATTATATTGGAATATCTATATCAAAAAAAATGTTCGGGACATTGTCATAAAATATATCTATATACGAATAATAAGTATTCGCCCGAAATACCTCGATATATAGCTAAATATTTCGATTATAAAATGGGTATTTTCAAAGACATGGACGATTTAACCAAAACACATTTGTTCGATCAAGTTATATGTGCATTTAAAGTAGGAAATCGCATTATAGAACCGTGTAGAACTTCACATAAGAAAATGTATAGTGATTTTATTCGTTGCACATTATTACCTAAAAATACGGAAATATGTTTCATAGACGATGTATATCACTATAAAATGAATCATAACAAAATCTTTTATATACAACCTACAGAATATCATCACAATTTGAAAAAAGACGAGATTATTGACAGGGCATGTGCATTTATGCCCAAGGTATATAAACGCGATTATTTATATCATATTTTTTCCAATTATCGCAATCCATATACGAATAATGAATTGCATATACAAGTATCGCAAAAACTCATGTATTATATTAAGGAGTTTTTCCATTTATCGTGCATTCATACGAAAACGCGTAAATCAAAGGCCAAAATGGGACGATTTACACGAAAGCGGTAGATATGTAATAAATATCTAATAAAAATATAATAATATTTATATAACCCATTTAAAGAGATAGGCATATATAATATGTCTAGCTACTCCATTAATGTCTGGCCGTATGCATATACACTATATGTATAGTGTAGGATGCCTATCGGCATCAGTCCAGATGTTAAGCCTATGTTGGAGCTAAGACATATGCACGCGTAGCTCAGTCGGTTAGAGCGTCGGTCTTATGTACCGGAGGTCGTGGGTTCAACCCCCACCGTGTGCAATTTCGGGTGTTTAATTTGTTTTATGTTTTTCAAATACTTTTTATGTAATTGAAAAACCTACGTATTACTGTGTATTTTTTTGTATTTCATTATAAAATCATATACGCAATCTATTGAAAGTTTTTTGTATTGAAATATAAATATGTTGTATATGTTTGTTATATTACTTAGGTCATATGGAAGATTCGTCATTGGAGAACGTATTTTTATATATTGCAACATATGAATATTATTTCCAAATCTTTCAGTTATTTCTAAAAAATAATTATAGTCTCTTTCCAATTCTGTAGAAACCCACTCTGCAAATCCTTTTGTAGAATACAATACATCATCTATCTGTATAGAATTGTTACAAGTTAAAATAGTAAATGTTATTGGACATAGTTTTCGACCACGTTCATTTACTGAATTGGGAGAACGTGTATGTTTAATGTCATTTGTAATAGATATATGTTTCATTTTATATAATAGTAATATTTTGTTTATATGATTTATTTTCCATTATCCTTCGATAATAAATTATCTCCGGATAATATTCGAACACCTACACTCGTTTAGAGCTACGGCGTTCTCACAATATGGTCATATGCCATCAATATCAGTTGTTCTTCTATTTCCAGTTTTTGAAATGTAATACAATCGTCATACCGATATTGCATGAATCTCCCGATATTTGTCATACATACTATACAAATACCTGTATCGGCGAACTTGATATCTACTACTTTACAACCTTTTGTAAGTTCTCCCGGTTTGTTTCGCCGCATCCATCGGACATATTTTCCTTTGTGTAAATTACATATTTCATCCACATATCTGTAATCGGCTAATGATGCGCACAATTTCGGTATTTGCAATTTAGAAACTCCTATATCTACTAGTGCATCATATACGCCTTTTTGTATTTTTTCAAATGTCAAGTTCTCTAAATAATCATTATTTTCGTTTTCCAATGTGTCCAATATATTTTCTATATCTAGAGTTGCCATCAACTCCGGGTCATTGAGTGCATCTTCATATATTTTTTGTATATTGATTTCAGACATATAGTATATTATTTATTATTTTTATATATTATTTTTTGTTGTTTTCTTCGGTAGGTGTTTCGCCGGGGGTTTTCTGAGCAACTGTATATTTTGTTTTATTGATGGCATTATCTATAGTGGAACTATCGATTTTTATTACAGATTTCTCTGGGTTATTTTTGTATGTTAATATGTATTTTTCAATAGCTTCATTGGTTAATAAAAACAGCGCTGCTGTAAAAATAACATCTCCATCATATTTATGTAATGTGTATTTCTTAAATGGATGAAATCGGAATATCAAAAATAAACACACAAATAGTCTAACCGTATTACTGATTATTTCAACTAATTCCGGATTAACGTAGAGAGCTCCTATAAAAATGAAAAATAAACTAGCGTGTAATAGAAGTAATGTCTTCAAAAAATATGGTGTGATGTTTTCAAATGTTTTTCCATAATATGAACTCATTTTAAACATAATAAATAGTATACAATATACTTATAAAATATATATTACATGAGTTTACCGGATTCTATATCCTTCGGTAATACATTATCTCTGGATAATATCGCATTAACATGCAATGAAACTACACCGAAGGCTAATCCTCCGGGTATTTTTCAGACCGGAACGGTAATAGCAAACAAATATATAATACACGATGAAATTGGTCAAGGAAAGTTCGGTATAGTATATAAAGGAGAACATTTCAAACATAAAACGCCGGTTGCCATAAAAACCGAACCCGTTTCAAGCGAATACAATACTATAAAATATGAAACAACCATATTAAATTACTTATTTAGTAGTGGATGCCGTTCAATTCCTGCAGTATTATGGTATGGAATATATAATAACTACAAATGCTTGACTATGGATTATTACGACCAGACTATAGCCCAATATTTGCTTTCTGCGCGTTCTAAATATTCAGTAGGTTCTCTAGATTATTTATTACAAATAATGAAATTAATAACAAATATGGTTGCTATAGTAGGTCAAATACATAAACATCAGATTATTCATAGAGATATAAAACCAGAGAACTTTATGCTAAAAGATGGCAATTTATATTTGATTGATTTTGGTATAGCTAGTGCAGTGGATAATTTAGAAGATATAAATAAAGACCCTACACGAGAAACTGTTATAGGTTCTCCTAAATACATTAGTTATTTTATTCACCAAGGCTATGAACCAATGTATAGAGATGACCTTATTTCAATCGGGTATTGTTTTTTCTATTTTGTAATGGGTAAATTACCGTGGGACAATAGTAATAATACTAGCACTATAGAGAACCATACATCGATTTATCCCGAAATACACATATTACACGAAAAAAATCAACTCCGTAAAAAATGGAAAAGCTGGATAACTATAGAAAAGTTATTAGAGAAACTTATCGGAAAACACGTGTCATTATCCCTAGATAATACCTCTAAATGTGAAAAAATATTTGAAAATATGTTCGAATACTTTTCGCTGTGTTATAATTTACAATTGGAAGAAAGACCATTTTATGATGAATTGTGTAAAGTTCTCCAAAATAAATGAAACAACTGAAACAATTATGGCGAAGGAATTGCTGATACTGTATCATTTTTACTGCCTTTGAGTGCATTGATATTGTCCGAAACCATTTTCAACCATGCAGTAGTATACTCATCGAGAACTCGCTTTACTGCTTTTTCGGCACCGGCCAGTTCTTTTATTTTTTCTATTTTCTCTATACCCGAATAATCATTGCTAGATATGACTTTATTAGCATTTTCACGTTTTTCACCAACCAAAGCATTTTCGTCATATAATTTACCGTCCCCATCTCTTTGTGGAGCAACACTTAATACGCTGCTTAATTCTTTTAATGCAGCACTTTCATTTTTGCTATAAATATCTCGCAATATTTTGTATTTGTGTTTTAACAACCCTCGAATATCACTAATTTTTTCTAAGTCAGATTTATCTTTGTTTTGTAGTATTTTATCCGCTTGGTCTATTATTTCAGGTGGAGGATTATTTATAACAGCATCTTCCAATCCTTCCTGTAATGGTTGATTCATTATAATAGAAAATATAAGTGATATAACTATGATTGCCAAAAGCAAAATAATAGTGGGTTTTTTACTAAATATAAAATCAAACATTATTATATAGTTCGTATAGAAAATATTATGAAAAACAATATAAAAACAGTATAGTATATAGTATTATTAGGAATACTTCTATGAGTACTACTACTAGAATTACAGGCAAAGTTAAGTGGTTTAACAGCAAGGCTGGTTATGGTTTTATTACTGCGTGTGAAGGAGAACTTGTTGATAAGGACATTTTTGTTCATTATTCCTCTATCAAGGCAGACTCCTCGCATTACAAGTATTTAACTCAAGGTGAATATGTAGATTTCAGTCTTACTAAGCCTGCAAATGAAAAGCATGAGTATCACGCCGTCGATGTTACTGGTGTCAAGGGTGGTCTTATTTTGTGCGAGACTCGCCGATTAAGTGCTCTATCTTCCAGACCAGTTGATGATGAGCGCGAAGTCGTTGAATCGGCGCCAGCTGAGCCCGTTCGCAAACCTCGAGCTAAATCGGCTCCTCCTTTGAAAACCAAACCTGTTGCAGAAACAGAAGGTTTTACAACTGTGAAGAAGAGAGGGCCTCCTCGTTCTAAAAAGGCATCGGCTTAAGTCTTTTTTACTGGGCGTATGGTGATTTATGTTGTGAGAAATAATATATAATAAAAAATAATAAGCATTCTTGGCCGAGTGGACTAAGGCGTTGGACTTAAGACCCAATATCGTAAGATGCGTGGGTTCGAACCCCACAGAATGCAATAAATATATTCTTGTCGATACACGAATATATTCATTTTCTCGCAGGTGTTCAAAGATTATATAAAAAATTATACTTTTTGGAATAATGTTACTATGTGTTTACGCTTTTTTACATTTCAAACGCCAGTTTTTACTTAATGTGGAATACCGCAAAATTGGCGTATGAAATGTAAAAAGGTTGTAATATATTCATCAAGGTAAAATATACATATTACATAAACCATATAAATACTTCATTACTATAGAGTATATACCAGAATGAGCACGCCCGAAGAAATTGAACCTGTTATTACCGAATCCGACCAACCCAATGATCCTACACAAGTTGTGTATCCGCCACATATTCAAAAGTTTCAAGACAAAATGGATTTCATGAAACAACGTCTTTTGGCAAATAAAAAGGAAGCGGATGATACGCTAAATGATTTTAAACAACTAGAACGCGCATTTGAAAAGGCGATTAAAAAGATGGTCAAGAAAAGTTCAAAGCCAAAGAAGCCCAGAAAGCCAAGTGGGTTTGCACTGCCCGTTCCAGTTAGCACTGAATTGTGTGAGTTTATGGGACTTGAGCCAGGTAGCCATATTCCAAGAACAGATGTCACTAAGCGTTTGATGACATACATTTCGGAAAATAAACTGCAAAATCCCGAGAAAAAATCCATCATTATTCCCAATGAACCTCTATTGCGTATTTTAGGAGACGAAGTAAAAGATGTGCAATTGACCCATTTTACTATTCAAAAATACATTAATAAGCATTTCTTAAAACGCCAGCCGGTTGCCGAAGTTGCAAATGTTGTTGTGTAGAAATAACATATACAAAATACTATAAAAATATGCGTCTGTCAAAAAAACATTAAATATATTGCATAGTTATATGCAATCTATTTTATCACACATAAAAAATCATTTTTCAAGTGATTGTGATACCGAAGACAATAGTTCTACCCATTCCGAAGAAAGGTCTAGTGAATCTCCGAAAGAACAACATCCGATTTTTCATTCTACATTCAATCTTCCAATTACTTATTTAGACAAAGCAAAAATACATAATTTGGCTCCATCTGTTTCGTCCGATTTAGAATTGGTCGTTTCTCAAAGTGATTCAAAATCGATGTATAACATTTTGTTCCAACCAACCCACCAATTTGCTAGAGAACTTGTTCCATATTGGGCTACTCATTATACAAGTGATATAGGATATTTAGAAGATACCAAACAAGTAATTCAAAGTATTCCTAACTATAGAGAATTGTTGCATGCTGAAAACGATTCGTCATGTTCTCCGAATACTGAAAAATTATTGGAAATATGGAAAGCGGTAAAAGAAGATGACGGATTTATGGATAGACATTCGTATATCGATTGGAATATGTTTCGTCATTTCAATACATCTGCATCGTTTTTACAAATACTTTCTATGGCTCAAATCTGTTCGCCTATTTTTTCACTGGTTCTCCCATTTCTACTTTTGCTAATACCATTTTTCTTATTGAAAATAAAAGGGGTTCAAATAACCATACGTGCCTATATCGATTTATTGTTAATTATTACAAAAGGACATTTTATCGGTAGTATATTATCGCGATTCAAACAGCCAATCAGTTTAGAAAACATTATGTATATGCTTTTTTTCGCAGCATTTTATGGATTTCAGATATATCAAAATATCCGGTCATGTATGCGGTTTCATATGATTATAACTCGTGTAAATGAACACCTGTTTGAATTGAAAAAATATGTGGCCAATTCCGTGATAAAAATGGAAAACTTTTCTAAATTGCATTGCGATAAACGCACTTATACTGCATTTTGTAATAGTACACAAGAACACTGCAAGGTTCTCCGAAAATTGTCCGACGAACTCTGTGACATAGAACCATTTTCGTATAACTATAAGAAAGCCGTTTCTATCGGATATATGATGAAGTGTTATTATAGCGTATATTCTATAGAAGAATACGGAGATGCATTAAAGTATTCATTTGGATTTGAAGGATATATAGACAATTTAATGGGAGTTTGGGAGAACCTGAATGCCGGATATATTTCTTACGCAGAATACATAGAAACCCCTACATCTAAAAAACATTTCACAAAGTTTGTAGAACAATATTACCCGGCACATTTAGGGAATGGTGCTATATCAAATGATTGTAGTTTGGACAAAAATATGATTATTAGTGCGCCAAACGCCGGAGGAAAAACCACATTTTTGAAAAGCACTGCTATAAATATTGTGTTTTCACAACAAGTTGGGTGCGGATTTTACCGTTCGGGGGTAGTAGTTCCATATACACATATTCATTCTTATTTGAATATACCAGATACGTCTGGTCGCGATAGTTTATTTCAAGCCGAATCGCGTAGATGCAAAGAAATAATTGATGTAGTCAGTTCTCCGGAGAACCGGGATGCTAGACATTTTGCTATTTTGGATGAATTGTATTCGGGGACAAATCCAACCGAGGCCGGGAAATCGGCATATGCGTTTTTGAAATATTTGACGAAATATGAGAACATTGATTTTATGCTCACTACACATTATGTGTATGTCTGTAAAAAGTTCAAAAAATCGCATAAAATACGTAATTATAAAATGGGCGTGCAACCAACGGATGCAATTGGTGGATATAGATTTACGTATCGTATTGAAAAAGGTATTTCAAAAATACAGGGTGCGATGAAGATTTTGAAAGACATGGAATATCCCGAGGAAATGTTAGATGTCATTCGGGGTATGTAATATGGTGGTGGGATATAGTTTTCTATTACAAGTCATGTAGGTAAAGTATATATTGAAATTATTTAAAGTTATATGGCGTATGTAGTATAGTACCCTCAACTACAATATTAATAATGTCCAGCACAGACGCAGTATCCGGCTCTCAATATACAAATCAATTGCATCAGATAGAAGCGCAAATAAAATCAACCGAACCAATTCTGAATAGTTCTTCTCACGATGGAGAAGTTTGTTGTGCAAAAATGATGATTTCATTTATTTGCTCATCACTATTGTCCATTTTTGCCATATGCGACGTTTATTATGGCGCTACTGATATAACATGTATAACGCAAAGTCAGGCCAATCATCATTTGAATATAACACTGAAGTCCTATTTGTTGGCGAGTGGAATTATCATGTTTTCGTTTATAGGGTTGTTGAACCTTGGGATTTTTCTATTTGATATGAGTCCATTACCTGGAAATAGAAATAGCACAAGTAATGATGATTTCATAGTGGGCGCATATGTAATTAGATGGCTTTTGAATGGATTTGGATTGTCTTGGTTGGTATTAGGGTGTGTTTTGTTTTGGGCATATACGGATATTACCGAATGCTCTCAGCCCGTTCATGATTATTTGTTTGCTCGGTTTATTATTGGTATTGTTATGACGGCGGGAAGTTTATGCTCACGTGGTAAAGAATAAGATATCTACTGGGTATAGGAATACGTACAAGTATAAGTCTATATATAGCCCTATGCGTTAGATAATTATATAATGAATTATTTGTAATACATTATATGAAAATACTAGTGTGATTTTATCCTATACGTCCATACATTAATGTTTCTTGGTATGTCTTCGTTTGTGATTTTTGTGCAATTTACGGGTATAACGCTTTTTGGCGCGTTTTGTATTATGGTGTTTTTTGTGATTTCTGCGACGTTTTTGTGTGTTTCTTCCGCCTAAATTACCAGTTCCTTCTTCTCCAAATACACTTTCTTTTGATGCCTCAGTTGTTTGTCTTTTTCTTGGTTGTGCGTATTCGTCGGATTCGTCGGGTTGACTAGATGGTGGAGAATGGACCTTTTTAATTCTTTCTGGGATATCTAATTCATTTATTTCTGTTGCAACAGCTTCATCTATTGCAACATCTTCATCACTTGCATATTCTTTGCTGCTTCCAGGGTCAAGTCCTAGTCCTGTAAACAAATCAACTGATGCTATAGTGCTTTGAGAACTTGCATTACTATTACTACGAGACAACTTTTCAGTTATATCATTGCGTAAATCAGAAAGCCCGGTATATTCATCATCAAGTTGTTCTGTTGTTTTATCTGCGTTATCTATAATTTGCGATGCAACATGCGGTGCATCATTTTCAAGTAAATTATTAAATACTTCACTAGTTTTCTCGGTTTGTGTAAGTAATCCATGTGAAATCCTATTCGCAATCATGATAGTTAGAAATGATGTCACACTACTCAATGCGCTTTGCATTGTTTGGCTACATACATTAGCTCCACGTGATATAATTTCTCCAGTTGCTTGCGCAAATTGATGAGCTGCTGTTTTTGTAGCAGATTCAGCCGCCCTTTCTGCTTCAAAAATACCAATATCAGTTGTTCCTTGTTCTGTTATTGTAAGCATTAAAGATTCCAAATCACCCAATCTTTTTTTCATATCTTGTATTGTTCTCCCACTTGCATTTAAAAGTTTTAATTTCGTATCCGAACTTTTTATCGTATCTCCTACATAAGCTGCAGTATCTTTTAAACGGTTAGCTTTTTCAACAAGTTCTTCAACCTCTTTATCTATATCATTTATAGCTTGATTAATTATATTTTTACCTTTATTCATTTCAATTTCTGCTATTTGTTTTTCACGCGTTATATTATCTATAACATAACGAAGATTACGTATTTTATTACGTAATTTTTGTATTTTTGAAATATTGGTTTTTATTATATCTAATTTTCCATTATCTGTTCTTATAAGAGTTTTATTCATTTGTCTATTTGCCATTGCATCAGCAGAACACGCTTCACGATCGGCGATTTCTGCTAAATGCTCCATTCCGTCAAGGTCTTGTTCTGTCATAGCTCTGTCTATCAACTCATCTAATAATGAAAAATTAACCTGTCGAACAATAGAAGAACTATCACTTCGTTGACTTAGTTGACTATATTCATTATCGTCCGTAATTAAATAATTTGGCATTTTCGCATCACCACTACTCATATTAATATTATATATATTAATGATATATTTTTGCACTGTTTTCTATATGATATTTTTGTGACAAGTGAATTATCCAGATGCACATGATACACTGCCATTTACCTATTTTTTTACATCAAACACCACAATTTTTTCACCAGTTTCCCGGTGTTTTGTCATATGCGCATTTTTATTCCCCATTTCAAATACTTTTGGAGAACCGCCAAATCGCAACTTTGCTAAATGATTCATATCCCCCAATAAATCATATGACCCCTTCGTATTATTTGAACCATATCCCGATAAAATATAACACATCTTTCCGCCTGGACGGAGAACCCAATGACATAATTCCATTGTTGCCCCCCAATATTTTTCCAGCCATTCTTCATATAATTTGTATTTCTCCGTGCTCTGATTCTTACCAGAATACATTTCCAATCTATAATACGGCGGACTGAAAAATACTACATCAAAATATCCCTTGTATTTTTGCCTAAATGTAGAATGTCCTAAAAGGTTCTCCGAAGGTTCGCAAAAAATCGTCGTTTTCTTTGAGCTATAGAACTTCTCTGCAAACTCCGCGGTCTTTTTGCACACTGCCGGTATGACATCTATGCCTACATATTCTTCTACCATAGGACATTCTAAAAATCCATAACAATAGGACCCCCATCCTAAAGTAGGTGTGAAAATACGACGGCCTTTTAAATACGAATGATTTATAGAATAAGGAACCAACGGATTCATAATGGACGCCCGAAAATAATACGATGAATATACACTTCCTAAACGGCCTTGCCGAATATAATGAAGAGAACTGGGAGTTAGCAATTTATAATCAATAATTCCGCGTAAATAAAAATCGCCTAAAACATCCAAAAAACTGGGAATGTTCTCCAATCCGGATTTCGTATTTTGCAAAATATCTTTGTAAAACATATTGCGAATAATATTTTTATAAACGACTAAATAATCGTTGTTGATTGCGCGTATGGGCATAGCATCCACTCTTCCGAAAATGGATAATGGTCGGCCATTTTCCACTGCCAAAGAAACTTTATAAAAACGTGCTAAATAATCCTCCCTACCGACAAAGTTCTCATAAATCATTTCTATGTCTCCATCGGACAATGGTTTGTCGGCGATATATTCGGATAAAGGGACAATACTCCGGGCAGTTTTTACTTTGGCATTTTTACGAAACTTTGCTAAAGTATTTAGATTGGAGGGTATATTGGAAAATGACCCCAAAAAATGGTCCAATGATAATAATCGCATTATATATGATATGGTGTAATAAATGTATTGTATAATAATTATATAAACATAATAATTATATACGTTATATTTAGATCAGTTTATAATGGAATCTTTTTTACTGCACGAAGGAGATTCTATAGAGAATCCACGAAGACCTATATTCCATGATGGCTCAGATGTTCTCGCATTATCCTTCGATAATAAATTATCTCCGGATAATTCTCGAACACCTACGCTCATTACAAGCTCCGGCATTCTCGCAAATCCAATTATTCCGGTTTCAGTTGGAGAACTTTTTGATAAATATACTATTTTACAAATAAAACAAGAACGAATACAAGATATCGTTAAATTAAATATAATAAACAAAGAATTAGAATATTTAGAACCATTTATAAATAATTATACTTTAGATGAAAAATATATTGTAGAATTAAAAAATACAAATCAAAAGTTATGGGACATAGAAGATAAAATACGTGAAAAAGAAATGAAAAAAGAGTTTGACGCAGAGTTTATCGAACTTGCAAGAAATGTTTATATAACAAATGACAAACGAAATGTTGTAAAACAAACGATAGATAAAATATGTTTATCTGAATTAAGTGATGTAAAAAGTTATGTAAGTTATTGAGAACGCTCGACCCGGAAAGAGTGTATCAGTTTTATATATAAATACGTCTATATATGAAATAAAAAATATGTATAAATATCAAATGAATAATACGATAATAAACAATTATCATAAAAAAGCCGTAGATTGTGTAAATACGAATGATTACGAGAACGCAATAAAGTATTATGAACAAATATTGGAATTGATTCAAATACCAAATAACAAAATTAAATATTTATCGGAATTGGCAGATGTTTATAAAAAGCAAAATAAATACAAAGAAGCATTATCTAAATGTTATTTACAATTGCATACAATAACTCCAAATGATTACATAATATTAAACGAGATTGGAACTTGTTATTTTAATTTACAGAATTATAAAATGGCTGTCAAGTTTTTTAACAAAATATTAGAATCAATCGATATACCAGATGTGCATAACAATATTGGAAATTCTTACGTTCGATTAAAAGAATATGATACAGCAAAAACACATTTTATTCATTCAAATAAAACAAATAACAACTATATATCTAATTCAGCTCTAGGTGAATTGTATTATTACGAAAAAAATTATGCTAAATCGATACATTATTACAATAATATAAAAAAAGGCGATTGTCCCAATAATACTGTAAATAGTAAATTATACAACTCATCATTTCCATATTTAGCGAGTGGTAATTTCAAAAAAGGGTTCAAATTATATGAAAACAGACTAGCAGCTAATAACATAAATATTCAAACCGGATTAAAAGATAGAGTAGATATACCGTATTTACCATATTGGAATGGTATAGACAAGTGTAATAGATTATTAGTTGTGTATGAACAAGGAATTGGTGATAATATACAATTTTTCAGATTTGTTTTTGAATTGTCTAAAAAATACAAAAATCTAAAAATAGATTATTTTGGAAAAGATGTTGTGAATCGTTTGTTTGTGGAAACGGAGAACATAAAATGTATAAACAATGTAGAGTTTTTTGATAATGATAAAAATATGATATACGATCATTATGCATACATAATGTCTCTTCCGTATTTATTGAATGTTACTACTATTTCACCGAATACGATTCAATATATAAAAACGTATCCGGAAAAAACAGTATATTGGAAAACCAAATTAGATACTTTGAAAAAATACAAAGTTGGGTTTGTATATAACGGGTTATTGTCTAGTTTTATAGAAAAAAATATACCATTGCCATCGTTTGAGACATTATGTGATTTAGATATTGATTTAATATGTATTCATAAAAAATCGGAAATTGAAAATGATTTGAATACATGTTCTTTTTCAAACAAAATACATACATATGATTTAGATACAGACGTTCCATTTGAAGATACCATACATTTATTGCAAAACATTGATTTGTTAATTACTATAGATACAAGTATAGTTCATTTAGCAGGAATATTGGGAATTAAAACGTGGCTATTATTAGGATATTCTGAATGGAGATGGTCCAATGTGGAAAATAAAACATATTGGTATGACTCGGTGGAACTGATTCGAACTAATAAAGATGAGCGTGAACTGAAAAATATTATACCTCGTGTGAAATCAAAATTATATAACTTATTGCAAACATCTGCGTAGATAAATCCTCTTCGGTAAATGCGGTCGGTCGTCCTTCGCTCAGGCGTTCTCACAATGCTTTCTCATACATAACCAACATCTTTTGCTTCTGCTCATCATAATCTACCATGGGTTTCTCATAATGAATCCCCTCGTATTTTTCCAATGTATGTGTAATATTCCAATTATGTATATCTCTTGGGAGAACATCTGCCAATTCAGGAACCCACTTCTTGATAAAAACAGCATCCGCATCAAACTTCGCAGATTGTATCCACGGATTCATATCGCGGAAATATGGTTTCATATCCACGCCAGTTCCAGATATACCTTGCCAATTACCATTATTTGATGCCGGGTCATAATCTGTCAATTTCTGTGCAAAGTATTGTTCTCCTAAACGCCAATCTAATAACAAGGTTTTTATCAAAAAATTGGCGACAATCATTCGCCCCCGGTTGTGCATATAACCAGTTGTATTTAGTTGCCGCATACAGGCATCCACTACAGGAAACCCGGTGCGTCCGGATTTCCATGCTTTCAAATCCGCCGCGGCTCGCGCCCCGGTGCGCCAGCCAATATGACGGAACTTGGGTTGATAAGACCCGGATAAAACCTCGGGGAAATTATAGAGAACATGGGCAAAAAACTCGCGCCATATAAGTTCTCTTATTAATCCATGCTTGCGTCCATGTTTTGTTAAAAAAGCGTGATATATCTCACGAATAGAAATACATCCGAACTTGATGGCTGCGGACAATCCAGTGGTCGAGTTTTTCAAAAAATCGCGGGTTTCATCGTATCGCGATTGTGTAGAAAGTCCGCGTCGCAACATCGCTAAAGCATTGGTCCGACCACCTTTCACCATACGTTCCGGGGCGGCCCCGGTTCCAAATAGTTCTATAGCACTTCGTATGGATATTTTTCCGGTATGGTTACAATGTGCTAAAGGTGCTAACAGTTTTGCAGTTATTTTTTGTGGTTTAGGAACATCTATTGGGAGAACTGCATCATAAAAAGGTGTGTATTTCTTGTAATATCCTCCGCCTCCCGTTTTTACCGACCCGGGTTCATACAAATAATAATCCGCGGAAGTAATACACTCCACTGATAATCTATTACACAGGTCGGCCAATGATTGGTCTCTTTTTTGGGCGTATGGTGAATAATCGCGGTTGAAAAAGACGGCATCGATATTTTGCGTTTTTACTAAATCTTTCACAATATCGTTTGTTTTACCATAGAACATACAAAGTTCTCCTCCAAAAGAATGAATGGTTTTGGATAATTCGGCTAAACTTTCAATCATAAAAGCGACTGCGTTGGCCGATTTATATGAGTTGTTTTTACTGACTTGTTCTGGCGTTGCTATAAAACAAGTAATAAGATGAGAACATTGTCGACATGCTTCTATAAACCCCGTATTATCGTGAATGCGCAAATCGCGGTGAAATATAAATAGTCCGGTTTTTTGCTTTGTGGGCATATTTGATATATATCTAAAATATCAATATATTATACTGAAATATACATAAAAACAATAGTATAGGTTCTCTTATTAATAACAACAATGTTATCCGATATAACATATACCGTAGGAGTTATTGGTGCATTATTTGTGGTTACTAACCTGGAATATGTCAATATGTTTGTTGCAAGAGTATGGGAAACCAATAAAAACAAAACCCTAAATGATTTTTTGATGGAAATATTATGGAATGGTAGTTATACATATACATTGGTGAAATATCGGTTTGGTCGTTTGTATTCTACATTTCCATTGGTTCGCAGTTTTGTAGATGCATTACCTAGTAATAAACTCTCTAAAACTCCTAAAACGGAATATCCGTGGGCAAGTATAACACACCTCACTGAATCAGATGATGGGAAGTTGTCTATTACAGAAACCACTATTCATTTGAATGATTTTGAATGGAAAAATAGGAATATGGTTGAAAACGTGGTTATTTTGAAAAGAATGTGCAGAGATTTGTTATGCAACAATTCGGCTATAACGGAATGTTTATTGCTAGTTGCGGAGAATGAACAATATACATATAGTTCGGTTATAACCCGACACAATATGGATATGGATACAGGTATACCTATATCACAAAATAATCCGTCTGGTGTGAAGTTTCTATCGGTTGATTATGATCATGATGATTTGGAGGATTCATTCGAATTGACAGTTGATAAGTCTTATTTCAGAGAGGGAAATTGTATATTATCCGGTGCATTTGTCGGTAGATTATTGAAAAAGAATGGATTTAGTGGAACATTTGATAAAAAATACACTATTAGTGTTATAGATAATGCTATTAAAACCGTGAAATGTTGCTATATGGATTTTATAGAAATCGGTTGTGACAAAAAATATACCGTGTGTGTGGAATCTCTATTATCCTGCGAAGAAAATACAGCTCCATGCCTTCCAAGTTCTGATGTTATGACCTGTAGTGAAATAGAAGACGAAGAAACGAAATCTTGGGATAAATTGGATAAATTGGAAACATAATTAGCTATAAATATACAATAATACACATTGCATTATTGTATAAAGCTCACTCAGGGGATCGAACCCTGGACCTTACGCTTACTAAGCGTACGCTCTACCACTAAGCTAAAGGAGCACAAGCTTCCTTCGGGAATCGAACCCGAGACCTCCAGTTTACAAGACTGGTGCTCTACCACTAAGCTAAAGAAGCACTATCTAACGACTATATTACGTATTAGTATGTAGATATTTATTGTTTTTGGTGTTTTACACATTTATATTATTGAAATACTCTTTATATTGTTTGTTGTATAATAATAAATACTATTAAATACAAATAAATATTTTAATAAATATTTTAATACTAAACTATATAAAAAGACAACATATATTATAGTGTGACATCCCCGGGTTTAGCTCAGTTGGTAGAGCATTTGACTGTAGTAGTTCTTCTTGTTATCAAATGGTCGCCTGTTCGATTCAGGCAATCCGGATTCATTTGTCACCACCCCCATTTTTAAACAGGAATAGTTTAGTGGTAAAATATCTGATTACCAATCAGATGCCCTGGGTTCGATTCCCAGTTCTTGTATTAAGTAAGAGTTATACAACTCAATTAAAAAAGTTTATGTATTTTTTATGGAAATAAATAAAGTGAATTTGAAGGAGAAGGATAAATAAGATAAAGAATTGAACAAATGAATAATTATAGTATATTACAATTCATTTAGCATATAACATAATACATATACAAATATACTTTTCTCAGTCGTTAACAATATATTTTATTGTGCAATTCTCCGTACCAAGCTGGTTGGTCCTTGATATTGTGCCAAATTGCAAATGGGGTTCCGCGCGTAAGATCTTGCATTGTGTTTTTCCCGCGTGGTGTCCAATCAACAATGAATATTGCTTTTGTGAAGGTTTTGTAAGGGATTAATTGTATTTCTTTGATAACACAAATATTCAGGTCAGTTATGAGCTTGTGCAAGAACTCCTCCGTAACATTTGTAGGAATGTTAACAAAGAAACTTGGACAAGGAAAAGCCTCGTATAATTCTCCGTACCACGCCGGTTCGTTCTCGATGTTATGGAAAATTTTGAACGCAGTTTTACTACTAAGATCTCTCATTGTTTTTTGCCCGTTTCCCAACCAACAATAGACAATGAAGACCGCTTTTGTGTAAGTTTCGTACCTGATCATATGTACCTCTTTTATAGCACAAATATTCATATCTACTATGACTTTGTGTATGAATTCCTTCGTAATATTCGAAGGAATGTTAACAGAGAAATTGGGACTCGACATGATTGTTGATTATAAATTGTAATAATTGCAAAACGATTATAAACCAAACTGATTATAATAATTCCGATTGAAATTGGGATATATTATAATCAATTTGAATGTAAGTATGTCATATACAAAATATAAAAAATGTATTTCAATTTTCTGAAAATGATATTCAGACAATTTTACGACATTCCAGAGATTCAATGTCTAAATGTCATAAACAATGATTTAGTATAAAATGATATAAATAATATTACATATATAATATACGGGGGTAAATGGCAAATACAAACACAATGCAATTAGCACCATCTTCTTCCACAATGCATTCTTTAATTGGTAAATGGAATCTATATTACCATTTACCACATGACAAAAAATGGGATTTGTCAAGCTATCAAGTAATTTTAGGAAATATTGATACCGCAGAAAGTGTTATTGCTATAAATCAAACAATTCCTGAACATATTGTGAAATATTGTATGTTATTTGTTATGAGAGATGGTATAACACCGATGTGGGAAGACCCTAAAAATCGCAATGGCGGTTGTTTTTCTTTCAAAGTTATAAACAAACAAGTATTTGGTGTTTGGAAATCCCTATTTTATGCTATTTGTGGTGAAACATTGTTTATTAATAAAGAATATAATAAACTGGTTAACGGAATAACTATTTCTCCGAAAAAAAACTTTTGCATTGTTAAAGTATGGCTAATTAATTGTTCTATACAAGACCCCAATCTTATGATTGCCATCCCCAATTTAGCTACACAGGGATGTTTATTCAAAAAACATGAACCAGAGTTTTAATGTATGGACTTATAAGATATTATTGTGATATAACATAACATATAAAATATTCTGAACTATTGTAAAATAATAGTTCAGAGTTTACATAGGTATTCGTATATATAACATTATTTACGCAAAATTGTATTTTTGTTTTTCGGTATTTTGTTGTATATTTAGGAAGTTCTAGTTTCTTCCAAGAATAATTATTTTTTGCGATACCAATTCATCTATTTCATCTAATAACTCTTGTTTTACGGAATCGTAGAAATTGTTGAAACCAGCTTCTTTAAACTTGCTCGCATATTTAGAAGGAAAAATAGTCAAATAATATTTACGCTCATATTCCAACCGCTCTGCAAATAATAGTTTTATTTTTGTAGCAATAGGTATATCACGTGTCATTTTGTATTTTTTGGTATGGTCTAGTTCACTGTATTTGCTAAGTATTGCTTGTTGCAAATTGGATTTACTGGGAGCCAGTTTCATTTCTCGTTGAATAGTTTCATCCGTTGAAGTAAATAGATTGGGCGTTATTTCTGCGCATATCGGTTTGCTCGTTTCGCTATCATTAAACGAAATATATTTATATGGATTCTCATAGTTTTTAATAGTATTCAATAGTTCTCCTAAATCTGCTATTTTTACATCTATTTCAATAGTATTTTTATAGATGGATGTCATGTTTGTTATATAAATATACCGTAAGTGTTATACAAATACTATGAAATGCTTTTATGCAGTTTATAATATATTATTATTCGGCATTTCTATACGATATGTATGAATGGATACCAAAATTATGCAGGTATATAATTCATTGGCGTTTGATCGGTATAAACATGCAAGTCTCCCAATTTTGTGTATTTTGCATAAAATGCATCATTACGTGCTTGGGACAGTGGTTCCGCAATAAGTCTCTGCAATTCTTTGTCAGCATCAAAGATATTATTAATTTTAGAAGGTAGCCCACTAGACAAGTTTTCTTTTGTTCCTGAATAAACGGAAGCATCCGGGTCTAGTGTGAGACGTAATTTTTTCTCTGCACTCAATACTACATCTACTCCATATTGCACTTTAGCTAAAATCGGTAAAAGTTGTGCACCGGTATCTGTCCAAGCCGGTGCTGTTTTTTTAGCAATTTTACTAATTATATACATTAATCGTAAATCGTGTGATACGTTGGGTTTGGAAGAACATATATAAGAATTGTATTTATCCATATGAGGATGCCGATTATCTAACCATCCGAATCCTTTATCGCCTCCGCAGTTCTTACATTCATCACAAACTGCTTTGAAAAAATCTTCAGAATTATCAGTAAAATCATTACCAGCCGCAAAAAAGCATCTACCATAATCAATAATCTTAGCAATATAGCGAGATTTGAAACGAAGTATATTTTCCTTTCCATCTATATCTGGTGGCAAATGATAATGATATTCTATATATTTTCCCTTTATTGGTTCATAAAGGAGAACATTGCCTGTATGTAAATCATAATGTGTAAACGATTCCCCCATTATTGCCAATGTCATATAGACCTGATATAATATATACAGCAATTCGTTTGATACAAAATCTGTAAACCCAACATACGTTGTTAATTTGTCGCCTATGGTTGTTGCCTCATTCAAATGTTGTATGAGAACTGCCATTAATATAGAGTTATTGCATGCTTCCTTTATATCAGACTTTTCAATTGTTTTTAATTTTTTCAATCCAACCGTCAAAAATAATGAGGGTGTTTCTTTTTCATTTTTCATCTTATCATGTGGAATGGTATTCCTATATGTATATATTCCATATGTTTCTAAAAAACTGGGAAAAAACGGACATAGAGCGTTTAATCCCATTCCGACTAAACCTTCATACAATAAATTATCGCTATTTACACCGGCAGAAGATTTCAAAATAGCATTTGCAACGTATCCATCACGTGAATATGTCAGATCTTTTACAAACCCATTTGCAGATACCGACCCGATTGTTTTTGCGGGTTTTGACAACAATGCAAAATTGTCGAAATCATCAAAATGTTTTTTGATTTTATTGGCTTCCTTACCGAATGCCATACAAACATCGGCATCAGAACAAATGGCTTTCAAGAAATGGGCCCTCCGCTTGTTCTGGTGTTTTTTCATAAACTTTTTGAGTTTACGTGTGGCATTTGCTTTTTTAAATCGTTCTTTGAACTCGCGTATTTCTTCTTCAGTCACTTTGGGGGCGGGGGGTTCTTTCAGTTCTTCCGCGTCAATTTTGGCAGATGATTGTTTCAGTTCTTTTTTACTATGAATAGGCGATAATTCCAAATCATCTAATAATCGTATTTTTTCGATACTTTTACTGATTGAGTTCAGCTTTTGGGTTAGCACTTTTTTGGAACGCTTTCCTTTTAGTTCTCTCAATACTGGTTCGCATGCTGCATTCATTTTATAGGAATGCTTCAAACGGCAATATTGGTATTGCTTCCCATTATTATAACGACATTGTGGATGGTTGCATTCCGCTTTAGTGCGTTTTCTGCATGTAGAAAAACATTTATCTTTACGTGGCATAGTATATATTGTATATATATATTGTGCGTTTTATGAAATACAATAAATATGTCTAAATATTCGGATCCATATCAATAATCACCGGGTAATGGTCGGAGTTATATTTCCCAGCGAACTCGGGATATCCATGATATACACTTGCACAAATGACTTTTGTTTTTATAAATGGTGTCATTAAAACATGGTCTATCATAGAGAACTCGTTGGGAGAAGAAACCAAATCCTCATTTTGGTCCCACCAATCTGTCCACCGTTCCGATTGTGGCATATCATCCGCCGTGTTATAAAGGACATATTGTCCCATATATTTCCCGTCGAATCCTTTTAATATTCGCAAAACACGAGAACTTGGTATATTATTGTTCAGGTCCGCTACTTCGCCATCAAAATCGTTGAAATCGCCCAATACAATGACTTCATATTCTTTATCGATGTATTGGACTATAACATTTTGTATTATTTGGGCTTGCGCCTCGCGCTCCGCGCACCGGGTCGGGTCTTCCGGGTAAGCCAATAAATGGAGTCCTATAACAGCTACTTGGCGACCATACCATTCATATTCAGTTATATAATGTTTACTTACACCTACGTTTCCGGGAGAACCTGTGTATCCACAATGGGAATCCGGTAGTGGGTATTGTATTTTTTCCTCTGTTCTATATAGAGAAACTAGGGGGTCTATGCGGGTTAGCATGCCTACATTTTGCCCGGTGCTAGTATCTGTCCCCTGTTTCAAATAGGGGATATAGGAAGAATCGCCTAAATATGTCGGCGAAACTAACATATCAAGTTCATCACATCCTTCTACTTCACATAAATTGAGTATATCTGGCTGCAAAGTTGCGACAACATCGGCAACATATTTCATATGAATAAGAGCTTCGGACTCGTTGACCCATGTGCAATGGGCCCCGGGGCAGTCCATTGGGATATAGTAATCTACAAATAACCATTCAACATTGTATTGCACAATACGGAAAGTATCTTTCGACGGTCGGCGATCGGATGGTATAATAGGAACAACCGGACACTGTTTATCTGCAAAGATGTAATATAACAATGTATTGAAAAGAAAAAGGAGAACCAAATGAGCACACATTTTATTATATTTATATTGCTAGATATGTATATATTATTTTTCAGAATAATTATTTATTGGGTTCTCGTAAAGATGGAATATGGAAAGGATGGGCTTTCTTCCATGGTATTTTCAACAACATCATACCTCCAATAATCATACATACACCTATATATTGCAGATAATTATCAAATCGTTCTCCTAATATGAAAAATGCAAATAGACTTTCTAAAATACTGCTTGCACCATCCCATGCATTATTGACCATTAATATAGTGGAACCTTGTAGAGAAATAATAAGCATTACAATTATTCCAATATAACCCACTATACCAGTTGCTAAATAATGCCAGCCGCCTTCATTTGCATATTCTTTCAATCCATAATCGCCCACTATTTCTATAGCTGCTAATGCAAATATTTGTGGAACACTCATTTTCTTTATGATATATTCTATATACTAATTGCATACTATTTATGAAAACGAATACGATAAATAATATAATAAAATCATCAGATACTATAGTAACCGGTGCTATAAATATGAAAATAAAGACCATACCGATATCAAGTTCTCTATTCACTACGGACAATACTCGCCCCGGTATTCACATAAAAGACGTTTCTTTTTTAGTGGGAACTAGTGCTCAAGATAATTTCGATATAATAGATATATCTCACCCGGATGATATATGGTTTCATGTAAAGGACGAATCATCTTGTCATGTTATAGCTAAAATATCTGATGTGGGTAAAAAAATAGATAAAAAAATGCGGCGGTTAATAATAAAACAGGGGGCATTGCTATGTAAAATGGAATCGAAATATAAATCTGTAAAGAATCTAGAAATAATATACACAAAAGTGAAAAATGTGAAAAAAACGGCAACTGTAGGAAGTGTTATTGCTGAGCAGGTGTCTGTTATATCGATATAATATTTGCACTCGTTCCTCGCTCCGGCGTTCTCACAAATCTTCTACGGATAATCGCTTATTTATATATGTGTATAATACTTTTATTTGAAACAATATAAAGAGAACGCTATAGTATAAGATAGGTAGAAGCGGAAATCTGGGATACTTCAAAACTTTATAAAGCTAAATAAATCATTCGTGATTTACGAGAACGCCGGAGCTCAGAATGAGCGTAGGTGTTCGAATATTATCCGTAGATAATTTATTATCGAAGGATAATAATCCAATCCCGGATTACAATTTCTCTACCTCACCCCGCGAAATCGGTTCTTCGAGATACTTCTAAACTAATTTTAATACGTCTCGAAGTAATGTATTATTCGCGGGTTTGCCCATATGACTGCTGAAAAGCGTTGTATGGGCATTTTAGGAAATGGCATTCGTTTGTCATTTCCCATGACCCGGTGCAAAAAATCTTCGGTATAAACACTGAAAGCGGGGTGCTGGGTTACTTCTGATTTAAACTCTTATCCTCAGTATAAGAACCAATGTGCAAATGCGGAATTACGGGATACTTCTAAAAAATTACTACCAAAAACTCCCGTAATAATCATTCTTTGCACACCAAACACCAATGAACTGTCATTTAGTTCAAACTCCCATACCACATATTCTTAGCAAGGGCTAATGCGGGGTTATGGGATACTTCTAAAACTTTAACCGAAAAATGAATGTATTTTAAATTGATATTGAATTATTGTCCTGACCAATAATTTCTACCAACAATATCATAGCTATGGAGATATGAGCTGACCCTATGTGGCTCATTTGCGAGAACACTGGAGATAAATGCTGAAGACCTGGAGAGCCCCTACCAAGCACAAGAGAAATATAACATGTAAGTGAGAATACGTGTTATAGACAGGTAAGTAATTTTATTATATATTTATCGTTCAAATACTTATTATTATCATCTAATAATTTTCTTCTTTATGCATTCTTTTTATATAGAATGCATAAATATATTATGAAAACAATATAAACCTAAAACGATATATATTTTATACCCCGCCAACCGTTCGAACACTATGCAAAAAACTACTACTATGACTGATAATGCCGTTACCAATTTTATGGGTGGAACCAGTTATAAGCTGAATCCTCTCCAATCATTGAAGATTGTATGCACTTCAATGATTTGTGGTGAATCGCAATATTACCGTATTAAAGCTACAGGTGATAAATGTTCCTACATGAAGCATTTTTTGTTTCGGTTGTTTTATGAGGATGAGGAATCATCGGATGATTATTTTGCGCGAATTATTTCCGATGCATTAGAATATGATTTTGCCGGAACTTTGGCATTTATCGAAGTCCTCCGCAATGAGTATTACATGCGTCTGAATAGTCATGTCCTTATTACACGTGCGATGCATCATCCAAAACGGGGTGAGTTCAATGCCAAGAACCCGAAAGTCTTTCGCCAGGCTATACGAGATGCGTGTAATATCCCTACTGATTGGACTACTCAGTATAAACTTCTACGCGAGAGTGGAAAGCCGATTCCAACCATTTGGAAGAAAGCCATTGCGTCGGAATTGGAGAACATGAAACCGTATCATGCTGGTAAATATCTGCACGGTTCGAAAACCCAAGGCAAGACCGATAAGATGCTTGCAAATATCGTAGATTTGATAAGACTCACTCATCCTAAGCCAACCGAGTTACTGAATGACCTTATCAAACACGGTAAAGTGTCGCACATTGCAGATGACGAGCAAACATGGGAGAAATTGCGGTCAGCCGGAAAGACATGGGTGGAAATCAACGCCCAAATACGTGTTCCACATATGGCACTATTGCGCAATTTGTCTAACATCTTGTCGGAATATTGCAAATTGGAGAAATCCGATGCAATTTCTAAACTGCAAGTATTGTTAAGAAACCTTGTTGCTGGTGTTAAGGGCGGGAAACAGTTCCCCTTCCGATACTATAGCGCCCACAAGATTCTAAAGAACGGTGGAGGTAGAGGAAGTGTCTATGCGTCTCGCAAGAAACATGGGAGACATGTTCCTTCACAAGAATTGTCTGATAGTTATAAGATACCACCGGTTACAGAGAGAAGCAAATCCGAAGAGGAACTCTATCATGAACTGAAGACTATGGCACTAGATGGGTTGAATCAGTGTCTGTTGGAAAGTTTGGAAACAATCCCCGCTCTTACTGGAAGAGTAGATTGTTTAACAGACAATTCTGGTTCAGCGAGAGGAACTATGACCTCTGAATATGGGACGACCGGGGTCTATGAGATATCCAATCTGTCAGCTATTTTGACAGCATTTCGTTCTACAGAGGGCGGTAGTGTTTGGGTGTTTGGTGATACTTTGAAGGAATACAAAGTATCCAAAGACCGTTCCATCCTTGATCAGCTAGACGAAGTGAATGAAGTCGGCAATACTGTAGGGGGCGGAACCGAGACTGGTGTATGGCTCTTTTGGGAACAAGCCATAAATACCAAAATGCATTTGGACCATGTATTTATTTACTCGGACATGCAAGCTGGCACCGGTGGTTTGTATGCACATAGCAACCTACAATCCCAAATGCTACAACTTGGAGGGTTGGTCCGAGGAAAAATTGCGCCTTATATTGATGTATTGTCTTTGGTGAATAACTACAGGAAAACCGTTTACCCCAAGACAAACATTTTTTCTGTGCAAGTTGCCGGATACGACAATAGTATTATGCCCGATATATTGTATAGAGGGGCATTATTGTCAGGATGGACAGGTAAAGAAGCCAAGCTTGCACATGGAATAGCTAAGCTATGGGACGAGATTGAGGGAGATACAGATGTTGAAAGAACTACTGAAGTCGAAACGACTCTAGATGTTCGAAGATTATCCGAAGATAATTTATTATCGCAGGATAACAAGAGAATGTTTGAGTTTGGTATTCCCGAAAAATGGTAATCGTCCACTCTAATGTGGTAGAGGAGGCGATATACTAGTATGACAAGGTAAGATAAAAGGTAAGATGATTTCTATTACACAAATAAAAATCATTTTCATATATAATTATTCAAATACTTTTATGAAGGCGGTAAAGGTGCTAAACACAATTTGATTTCACCCAATGAGGCAACATCGTATTTCACAATGAGTGGCAAGTCATTTCCCAAATACATTTCCAAATGGCTACAGAGAGGCGTGCATTTAATAAAATGAGACAATGATTTCAATGAAAACTCGCCCTGTATAATAACCGACGCGTCCGGTTTTTGAATAAACTCCATATATCCATCAGATTCAGAACGATAAATACGAGAACTTGCAAAGTTTCCTTCGCACGAAAAAATCAAGTCATTTCCAACAGATTTTATTTCAATGCGATCCGAAATACCATTCAAATCGCGGATGATTTTCTGAAAATCGGCAGTAGGTAAATTGATTACAGTGGAATATTCCACATCGGGAACCACAAGTTCTTCTGTATCGGGTTCAATCAATCGTAATTTTTGACTATAGCACTGTTTAATATCCCCATTATCATATTGTAACCCCAGATGAGAAACAATACCGTCATGATAATCCGCCTTGTCAATATACATCGACAAAATATCATCATTTGACATAGTAGAAATTACTTTAAACAAATGCAACGTATTTGCACATACGATTATCTTGTCAGGTATACAATTGTATTGTTCAAACTTTTGTGCATTCAAATTAACATTTACCAAAATAGTATGTGTTTTATCGAAATTAATAATCTTTAGTCCATCTCTGGTAAATGTAATAGTTGCATCTGTTAAAATATCCTTTATAGCAGTAATCATATTACGAATTGGCTGTATTTGAACAGTTTTTATAGTCAGTACATTATTTACCTCGTTCATTTTGTATAATACAATCTATATAACTGTTTTTATATTCTGTTTTAAGTATAATATTTTATCTAACAGCAAAAATAACAACTACACAAAAATAATGCTATACAACTACAACGAAATATCCAAATATGCATTTCATCAAATAAATATGTTTCACATCCATACCCACACAATACGCGTAAAAAATAACAAAATGGACCAGCATAGTATTTCCGTAATCTAGTAATACAAATACTTTTTGTTTTTTCAAATGAATCAAGAGGGTCTATT
>Ga0214921_10001536_pt1 | contig 39159 bp, 29 predicted proteins | sample LL1505_MetaG_FD_177992 | JGI IMG/M metagenome (GOLD analysis project Ga0214921, IMG submission 177992) | Freshwater microbial communities from Lake Lanier, Atlanta, Georgia, United States - LL-1505 | ecosystem: Environmental > Aquatic > Freshwater > Lake | place: USA: Georgia | collected...
AATCCTGTTGGACCAGTATTACCTTGTAAACCAGGTGGACCATTTAATCCTGTTGGACCAGGTTGACCGTTTAATCCAGGTTGACCATTTAAACCAGGATTACCTTGTAAACCAGTTGGACCAGTATATCCATCAACTCCTGTATGTCCCTGTAATCCTGTTGGACCAGTATTACCTTGTATACCTTGTAAACCAGGTTGACCATTTAATCCTGTTGGACCAGGTTGACCATTTAATCCTGGATTACCTTGTATCCCTTGTAAACCAGTTGGACCAGTATATCCATCAACACCTGTATGTCCCTGTAATCCTATTGGACCTGTATTACCTTGTATACCTTGTAAACCAGGTGGACCATTTAATCCTGTTGGACCAGGTTGACCATTTAAACCTGGATTACCTTGTAAACCTTGTATCCCTTGTAAACCAGTTGGACCCGTATATCCATCCACTCCTGTATGTCCTTGTAATCCTGTTGGTCCTGTATTACCTTGAATACCAGTATTACCTTGGAATCCTTGTAGACCAGTAGGACCAGTATTACCTTGGAATCCTTGTAGACCAGTAGGACCAGTATTACCTTGTTGACCAGTTGATCCAGTATTACCTTGAATACCAGTAGGACCAGTAGGACCAGTATTACCTTGTAATCCTTGTAGACCAGTTGATCCAGTATTACCTTGCAATCCTTGTAGACCAGTAGAACCAGTATGTCCTTGTAAACCAGTTGAACCAGTATTACCTTGTAATCCTTGTAGACCAGTAGGACCAGTATTACCTTGTAATCCTTGTAGACCAGTAGAACCAGTATTACCTTGTTGACCTGTTGATCCAGTATTACCTTGCATACCAGTTGGACCAGTATTACCTTGTAATCCTTGTAAACCAGTTGGACCAATATTACCTTGTAATCCTTGTAAACCAGTTGGACCAGTATTACCTTGTAATCCTTGTAAACCAGTTGGACCAGTATTACCTTGTAATCCAGTTGGTCCAATTGATCCAGTATTCCCTTGTAAACCTGTAGGACCAGTTAGTCCAGTATTCCCTTGTAATCCAGTATAACCTTGTAAACCTGTAGGACCAATTGATCCAGTTTTCCCTTGTAATCCAGTTGGACCAACATTACCTTGTAAACCTGTAGGACCAGTTAGTCCAGTATAACCTTGCAATCCAGTTGGACCAACATTACCTTGAATACCAGTTGGACCAGTTAGTCCAGTATAACCTTGTAAACCAGTTGAACCAGTATAACCTTGTAATCCAGTTGGACCAATATTACCTTGAATACCAGTTGGACCAGTTAGTCCAGTATAACCTTGTAATCCAGTTGGACCAATATTACCTTGTAATCCAGTTGGACCAGTAGGACCAGTATTACCTTGTAATCCAGTTGGGCCAGTATTACCTTGTAATCCAGTTGGACCAGTTGGGCCAGTATTACCTTGTAATCCAGTTGGGCCAGTATTACCTTGTAATCCAGTTGGGCCAGTATTACCTTGTAATCCAGTTGGACCAATTGATCCAGTTTTACCTTGCAAACCAGTAGGACCAGTATTACCTTGCAATCCAGTTTTACCTTGAATACCAGTAGGACCTGTATTACCTTGTAATCCAGTTGGACCTGTATCTCCTTTTGCTCCAGTATTAATTGAATTACCTGCTGGACCAGTATTACCTTGAATTCCTGTAGGACCAGTATAACCTTGAATACCTGTATTACCAGGAATTCCAGTTGGTCCAATCGATCCAGTTTTACCTTGTAAACCAATTGGACCAGTATTACCTTGTAAACCTGTTGGACCAGTATTACCTTGTAAACCTATTGGACCATTATTACCATGTAAACCTGTTGGACCAATATTACCTTGAATACCAGTTGGACCTGTATTACCTTGTATACCAGTTGGACCAATCTTACCTTGTAATCCAATAGGACCAGTAGGTCCTTGAATTCCTTTAGGACCAGTAATTCCTTTTGGACCAGTCGGACCAGTATTACCTTGTATTCCTTTGGGGCCAGTATTACCTTGTAAACCAGTTGGACCATTTAATCCTAATAAACCTTTTGGTCCAACTGGACCTCTTAATCCCTGTGGTCCTGTTACACCTTTAATTTTATTGATTAATAATTTATTTAACATAATATATATATAGTAAATATTTTATAAAAAAAAAAAATAAAAAAATATAAAATAAACGCAAAAAAATATTATAATTAATTAATTTGATTTAAAAAATCAAATTTTAATTATAATAAAAAAATATCTTATAGATTAATTATGGAGAAAATAAATGATAACAAGAAAAACTTTAATTTAATTCCTGATAGAATTAATACTATAAAAGATATGGTTGGTGGGAATAATATTGAATCTATTATTGATTTTAAAAATTCTACAGAATCTTTTGAATATCCAACAAACAAAGAAGACATTAGAGAACTATTACCAAAAAAATATATAGATTTTGGTAAAGCTATTAATGAATTAGGTGGTAAATTATTATATATAAAAAGTGGATCAACAGGTCATACTTTTAAAGGAGTACATCCTCCGCCTGAAAATGAAACAAAAAAATCATATGCTGTTAAAATAGTTGCATATCCTAAGAAAGAAAACTATGGAGATATGTATAATATTAAAAGACCTGAAAATACTGAATTATTAATGATTAAATTATTATCATATTTTGTGATTAATAAACAAACACCGCATATTGTTTTACCAATTACAACATTTAATACTAGTATTAAACCCTTTTTAAATTTAACAAAATCTAATATTGTAAATAATAAAAAATTTGAACAATTTGTTGAAAAATATGAAAAAGGTGAATATTATCAAAATGTATCCATTCTTGTAAGTGAGTGGGCTAATGGTGGAGATTTATTAGATTATTTACGTAATAATTATAAAACTATGACAACAAAACATTGGAGAACTATTTTGTTTCAAATATTATCTGTATTAGCTGTTATTCATGGAAAATATCCAGGGTTTAGACATAATGATATGAAAGCAAATAATATATTAATTCATAATATTGATATTGATGATGAAAATAAAAAATATTTATATAAAATTAATGGTCAAACTTATATAGTTCCAAATATTGGATTTCAAATTAAATTATGGGATTTTGATTTTGCATGTATTCCTAATATAGTTGAAAATTCTAAAGTAAGTGCAGATTGGACATCTAAAATAAATATTTTACCTGAACAAAATAAATATTATGATATTCATTATTTTTTTAATACATTATCGCGTAAAGGATTTTTCCCAGAATTTTTATCTGAACCTGAAATTCCAGATAAAGTAAAAGAATTTGCAAAAAGAATAGTACCATCTAAATATGAATCAGGTAAATATGTATCAGATAGAGGTCGTATTTTAGTTAAAGATGAATATTTAACTCCTGATGAAATTTTAAAAAATGATCCATTTTTTAAATCAATTAGGAAAAATTGAAAATAATATTTATAATAATATTATTATTTTTAATTAAATAAATCAATATGGAATTTCAAGAACCAATAGCGATACCTTATATATCAAAATTAATTGATTTAATAGCATATTCTCATAATTATGGAAAAATTTTAAAGATTGATCCATTAAGACATGAAATTATAGATAATTTAATCAGTGTTATTATATCAATTAATGATGAAGATCAAACTATATATAATTTTAATGAAGTTAAATATAGTTCTACACAATATAATGGTTTAACATTATTTGATTCACTATTTAATTGTCCACTATATGCAATAGTAGATGTTATTGATTATATGATATTGCAAGAGTATATTAATCGTAATGATATAAAATTTCAAAAAATGATAATTAAACAAATTTCTAAATACAAAACTCATATAGAAGATCTTGATAAATTTTTATATTGTTGTAAAAATTATCTTATTCCAGAAACAATTAATAGATATTATGAAATTGAAAAAAAATTTAATGATTCTATTTTTAATTACTCTTTATTAGATAGAGTAATTAAAACTAGTATGTCAATAACTCTATCTAATGAATATATAGATGAATTATTTGACTATTTTGATTCAATTAATTTTGAATACACAAATTCAAAATATACACATTTAATGTATTTTGCAGTTGAATCAATGAATAGTTATATTATAAAAAAACTGGTAGATCGTAATTTAAAATTTAATAACCCACTAATAATTAAGTATTTAGTCGATAACATTAGGAATCAAATTAATCAATTTCAAACATATACTGAATTAAATATGAATAAATTATTTTGTGGATCAGTTTGGGTACCAGATAAAGATATATTTGAATCTAAATTTTATAAATATATTCTTCAAAAACCTGAATTAATTTTAGAATTATATACTGATAATGATAATAAAAATTATGGTAAACATATTGAATTAAAAGTTAAAAATATTATAAAAACATTAGGATTAAATGATATAGACGATAATTTTGCAAGAACATTTAGATATAATGAACAAAAGATGAATAATTTTATAAATAAAAAATATTTGTTGAGTTGTATACAATTATATGAAACATTATATAGTTTTGGTTTTGATTTCGAGCAAGTATTTTTATACGAAACAAAATCTACAGACAAATATATAGGATTAAAATCAATGACTTTATATGAATTGTATATGCATGGATCACTACCTATTCAAATAGTTTATCCTGTTGAACATCAAAGATTAAAATATATATTGATTCATAAAATAATTTATAAACTAAATCTTCCATCAGTATTGATCGATTTAGTAATTAGTTGGATTTAATTAATTTATATAGAAAAATATTATGTAGATAATATTTCATCAATACTTGGTATTAAACTATCAGTTTCATTATTTTGAAAATTTACTTTTTTTATATTATTAGACGGTATTATAAATAAATCATTATTATCAACTGGATTACGGATATCTTTAAATGTATTATTCATATTATTTGTTATTTGAAGATGTTTCTCAACTGCAGTATCTGTAATTTTATCAAGTGTATTTTTTTTAATTATTTTTATACTTTTGATTGTTAATGGATTTTTCTTCTTATCATATCTTAAAAAACAATCAATAACTAATGAATAATTACCTAAGTTTTTATTATCATGATTTATATCAGTTGTAAAAATAAATGGTTCAAAATCTTTTCCTTTATAATTTTCATAATAATATAAATCTTGACTTAATTTTATATTACTAAAAAAATATTTATTACAATTTGAAATTGTTAATAAATTATTTAAAATATATTGTTCCATATCTTTATTTACTTGTATTTTTTGACCACTGGACGGTGTTAATTCATAAATGTTAACATTTTTAGTAACTAAGCTATTAATGAAATCATATATACCAAATGTATCAGCATTCATATTTTTAATATCATTATTATTTATATAAGGAAGATCAACTTGATTAGCAAAAGGAATATTAAAAGAATTATGTGGATAACAACCAGGTTTTTTATTTGTGAAAGATTCTAAATTAGTTTGACAAGAATTAAAAATTCTTTTCAGAGATGTTAGTATTTGTCCATTAGAAAAATAATTTATAAGAAAAATAATTATAATTAAAATTAAAATTGTATTTATTAAATTCATATATTCTATAGTATATTTTAATTACTTAGATTTTATTTTTTTTATATTTTTTTTTTAAAAATGCGTGTAATAAAAAATTTATATTTTATTTTTTAATTTATTAACTGTATATAAATAAATTAGAGTGACCATAATTGCTAATTGTTTATCATGCATACTTAAAAAAATAATTAACGATATAATTAATATTTTAAATATAATATTATTGTACATTATATGAACAAAATTAGGTAATTTTGGCGAAATTACAAAATATATACCTAATATTATCAATAAAGGTATTTTAACAAATGGTTTATTATATATAAAAGAAAAAATTTTAGTTGCTTCTTGATCAAGATAGTTCATATATATAATACTAAATATAAATATATTTTATAATATATTTATATAATTATTAAAAATTAATATTTATTCATATCCATCTAATGCTTCAATACTATTATCTATGTCATCATATTTTTTATCTTCATCATCTCCATAATCATCAATATCAAAAGCATCAGAAGCTTCTTTCAACGAATATTCTTCTTCTTTTTTATCAGGATCATCAATTTCATTTTGAGTTAATAATTCTTGGAAATGTCCAACAACTCTTAATGTTTCATCAATATAAACAGTTTCATTTAATAAAAGATAATCAAATTTCCTAATATTATAATTAAAATATGGTCTATAATACATATTAAATAAAAATTTAATTATTTTAATAATTAAATGAGCTAATTCTGATTCAATTGCAGGTTGTGTATTATAGTCTAATAATTTATTAAGATTATCTATTAAATAAAATATTAATTTTATATCTGAATTATTTAGAGTATTAATTATATTTATATCAATATAATTTTTATTTAGATTTATTTTAAAATTATCAGGTATTTTATAATTAATATGTATATTTGATAATATTTCCTTAAAATTTTTAAAAATTTCATCTTTCCCATTAGAAATATTAAATTTTTTTAGTTTTTTAGTAAATTCATTTACTATTTCTTTTTCATTAATATTATAATTTGATAATATTTTTCCACTATTTCTAATATTATTTATTATTGAATTTGTTCTCATTATGATTTGTTTTAAATCATTTATTCTATTTCTTATTATTTTAAGAATATATTCTTTATTTAATTCTGATGGTAAATTATCTTGAAAATCTTTATTGATATGATAAATATTATAATATTGATTTTCATAACCTAAATATATAATACTATCTTTAATAGATAATTCTATTTGTATTGATGGATTATTTTTATTTTTTTTAATATTTTTATTGTCTTCAGAATAACCTAAATATTGCATTGTAATTGAATCATAATAAACATACACATTATTTGATTTATCTTTATAATAAATAACATCTTTATTAAATGATGCATGTTTATATGCATATTGAATTTTATTATCTGATGATAATATATTAATTGGATTTTTCATAGGATTACCTAAATAATCATGATCAATAATATAAACAGTTTCTTTTAAATAAATAATTTTATCATTAACTTTTATTTTATTACCTAATATTTTAATTAATTTATCTACAAAACTATTAATATAATTTTCTAATTTTAAATCTTTAATTTTATCATATTCTTTATTAAAGTTACTAATTATTTCTTTTATATTTTCATTAATTTTAATATTTTTCTTTTTAATTTCATTTATTAAATTAATTTGGTTTAATATTAATTCATTTGATTTAATATCAATATTTTTATCTAGTTGTTTTAATTCTTTTATAGTTACCTCAAATTTATTAATATCAACTTTACACTTTGAACAAATACCATAATTATCTATATCATGAGTTTCACCACTTAGGCAATATTTTTTTGATAATTTATTTAGATTAATATATTTTAGTTTATCTAGATAGTCAAAAGTATTATTTTCTGAACTAGTTGTTGTTAAATTTTTAAATTCTTCATTATATGATTTATTACATATTTCACATATTAAATCATTATTTTTTTTCATAAATATCCATTTATGAAATTTACCATCAGAACAATTTGTTAAACCATCGATTGAATTATTATCTGTTTTATTTTTTAATTTATTTAATTCATAAGTTTTAAGAGAACATAATTGTATTTTATTTTCAATATCTTTATAATCTATATTTAATTCAATAAAGTTTATTTTTTTATTTAAAAATGATACTTTTTTGGTATTTTCATCAAATTTAATATTTTTAAGTGATCTAGTCTCAACTCTTTTTAATAGTTGTTCATCATTGTAAATATTATTTATTTTAATACTTATTCGTGTGTTAATAATTTCATAAATAAAATTTTTTTCATCTAATGTATTTGCTTCAAATAATGTATTTAATAAATCTATAACTGTATTAATAATAATTTTTTGAGTATTAATTAAATAAACTGGTTTATCTTTCACATCAATATTTTTGTCATTATATAACCATAATCTATTTGAAACCATAATCCCAGATAAATAATAAATAATATATGCAAGTAATGGAATATTAGTTAAAGAAACTTTCTGTTTTTGATTAACTCTCAAGAATAAATTAGAAAATAGAGTTGATCCTATTTTTTTATAAAAAAAATAATTAATACGTTTATCTTCCCTTAAATTAATTAATTGTCCAAAATTTAATTCAGTTAAAATAACAACAATTAAATAAGCCATAATATTATTATATTTAATTATTTTATATTGATCAGTATCAGTAGAACTTGTTAAAAAAATTTCATCTTTTAATTCAAAAAAGAACAAATTTGTTAAATCTTTACCAATACCATATTTTTGATTATATAGTTCGATTCTATTTTTAGGTTGTTCACGAAGCCATTCTGTATGAACAAGAATAATATCAATAACATCTTTAATTATAGATTTTCTTCTTATTCTAGCATCAGGAGAATTTCCTAGTAATGAAATAATATCCATAGAATATGCAAATTTTTCTATATTTTTTTCAAGATTTCTTATAGTTCTCATATATTTTGAATATTTTGGAATATCTTCTAATCTTTCACCTACTGAAATAGAAGTAATTAAAAAAGTATCTAATTCTTGATCATATGTTGCTTCAAATTTTTCCATTTTAACTGCTTCTTGACAACCTTTACAAAAATATTCACCTTTATCATTTAAAGATACATATTGTTTTACAAAATCAAATATTGCTTGATTATAATTATCAATATTTTTAATATATCTAATATTTCTCCATTTTATATAGTGATGACAAATTGGATTATATTTTTTTGAATCAAAAATTTTTATATCAATATCATTATCACCTATTTTAATGATATTTTTCTTCTCTTTTATTATTTTTAAAATAGGTAATTCAATAATACTTTCATTTTTACCAGGTATAATTGATTCAATCTCATCAGGTACTATTTCTATTTCAGGTACTTTTTTAATTAATGCATATTCAATTAATTCATTTTTAATCGAAGGATTTAATTTAAAATCAAAATAATTTTTTTCATAAGCTTTAAAAATATTATAAATATCCCATATGGTAATACTTTCAATAGATTTTAAATATTTTTTTAATTTATTTGTAACTAAATTAATATAAATATTATAAATTTCAAAAATCATTAATTTAATATTATTTTGAATATTATTGGTATAATTGACATATGTTTTAGAAGTAGATTTATCTGTTTTACTATCAAATAACCAATAATATAATTTATTATCTTTTGTATCAAATGTTTCATTTAAAATATTAATAAATTGTTTAAAACCATTACTTTCATTTTTATTTTTAACATTAATAAAGTTATTTTTATTAAAACAATCTAATGATTTTTTAGATGGATTAAAAGCAATACCTATTACATTCATATCAATATTATCATGACCTATTCTAGTTTCAATTGGAACATTATCTTTCTGAAGTAAACTTGTTTGACGAATACCTTGGATTGTTTTTTCAGGACGAATTTTAATTCCATCTTTAGACATTTTCTTAAAATTTACATATGAATATTTACGTATATTTAATAAATCAATTAATAAATCATAATCTGTTGCATTCTCTGATATTTCTAATTTTTGAATTATTTTTATTTCTTCATTATCATTAAATAATACTGCTAATTTAGGTTGCAATGGTTTAAAAAATAATTTTTCAGTTTCTAATTTTAATTTTGGATTATTATCTAATAATAATGAATGATAATTTTTTACATTATTCATTTTACTAATAATATATTTAATTTTTGTTGCATCACGTTCTTTTATATTACTATTTTCAACTAAACTTTCTGGATCATATTTTTCAGTATCTTTATGATATCTTAAAAAGTCTTCTGTAATTGGTATTATAATTTTATTACTAAATAAATAATTTATATAATCTTCATTTTCTTTAATTATTAATTCTTTATTATCTCTATTTTCTTCTAAATAATTATATATTTCTTCTGCTAATCCAGATTTCAATTCAGAAATTGATAAAAATTTTTGTATAACATTAAAATCAACTAATTTTTTTTGATTTGATATTACAATTTCAATAAATTTATATTCAACATCACTTTTCTCTTGTTGATTTAAAATATTTACAATTTCATTTTTCTCTTCTTTTAAATATATTTGTTTAAATATTATAGCTTTCAACATATTGTGAAAATTATCTTTTATTAAAAAATACTCTAAGATATAATCTTCACCTAAATCATTAAATAGAGAAATAGTAGTTTCATATCTTTGTGGATTATTTGATAATATAATTTTAATTTTATCAATAGTTTTTAGTTGTATTAATGAAATGAAATTTTTAATATCAGTATAAAATGATATTATTTTAAAATTATTTTCACTATTAAAGAAATTTGGAATTTGAATTTTTGAATCTTTTTGATATCTACTTGTTTCAATCATATTTGTTATAAATAAATCACGACCTCCTTCATAATAATAACCTATTCCTAAATAAATATAAAATGCACAATATCTTTTAATAATATTAAGGATTATTTCATAATATGTATCTTTTTTAATAATATTAGTTATATCTTTTTTTGGTATTGTTTCAATAAAATTTTTAATATAATTTAAAATATCATTTTGAAATTTTACAAAATTAGTATCTAATGATAATTTAGTAAAAGCTTTATGATTATCTAAATAATCATTTAGCTTATTTAATATACTATCAAATAATTCATCTATTTGATTTATATACATTATATTACTATACATTGGATAAAAATAATATAAAAACACAAATTTTAATTTCTAAATTAATATATATACAATATGTCTAATTTATCTTTACAAAATACTTTAAATAATATTTTTGATACTGTTACTGAAACAAACGTTGAATTACCTCAAAAATTTAAAATTATAGATATTAATAACAAAAATATGGAAGGTGGGTCTAAAATGTCTAAAAATTATAATTACTCTGATTCCGCAACTTCATCTTTATTTATTGGACAATCAGGAGGTAATCTAGATTCTACAACATCTTCTGACTTTTATGGTCAACAAGGAGGATCTAAAAAAACTAAAAAAAAATTCCTTGATTCAGCAACATCTTCTGCTTTCATGGGTCAATTAGGTGGAGCAAATGATTCAGCAACATCATCAATATTCATGAGTCAATCAGGAGGTACAAATGATTCTACAACATCTTCTGCTTTTATGGGTCAATTAGGTGGAAAATTAAACAGGAAAAATAAAGTAACTGATTCTGCAACATCTTCTGCTTTTATGGGTCAATTAGGTGGAAAATTAAACAGGAAAAATAAAGTAACTGATTCTGCAACATCTTCTGCTTTTATGGGTCAATTAGGTGGAGCAAATGATTCTGCAACATCTTCTATATTTATGGGTCAATTGGGTGGAGCAAATGATTCTGCAACATCTTCTGCTTTTATGGGTCAATTAGGTGGAGCAAATGATTCTGCAACATCCTCTATATTTATGGGTCAATTAGGTGGAGCAATTGATTCAGCAACATCTTCTGCTTTTATGGGTCAATTAGGTGGAGCGAATGATTCTGCAACATCCTCTATATTTATGGGTCAATTAGGTGGAGCGAATGATTCTGCAACATCTTCTGCTTTTATGAGTCAATTAGGGGGAAAATTAAAAAGGGAAAATAATGTAACTGATTCTGTAACATCTTCTGCTTTTATGGGTCAATTAGGTGGAGCAAATGATTCTGCAACATCTTCTGCTTTCATAGGTCAATATGGTGGTGCTAAGAAAAAACAATCAGGTGGTAATAATGAAGTTAATAAATTAGTTTCAATGTTAACATCAGAATCAAACAATGCAGTATCAGAAACTACAACAGAAACTTTAGAAGCTCAATTACGTGAAATACTTAATTTAAATACTAAGAAATCTCAAGTTAAACAATCTGCAGGTTCATCTAATAAAACAAGTGTTGAAGATATTAGTAATTTTTTCACAAATTTAAAATCACAAGGTGTTAATGTTAATGTAAAACTTAATGATAAAACTTTATCTGAATTCTTTAATTTAGCTCAAAATACAACCACTGAAATTTCTGAAATTAATGTTAATAACATTATTGGAGGATCTAAAAAATTAAAGAAAAATAAGAAAACTGTTGAATCTGCAATTGATGGTGGTGCAAATGCTGGATTTCAAGCATTTTTAGATTTTAAAAAGTTAGTCGCAAATAAATTAAAAATATCTAATGGTCCTTCTGCCGCTAAAATTGCTGGATCTATTAATTCAGAAATGAAGAAAAAATATGAAGATTTAAATGCAGTTGAAATAGCAAAAAAAAATACTGAATATTTTGAAAAAAATATTGATAAAATAAAAAGTGAATTTAAGGATTTAATAAGCAAAAATCCAGCAAAATAAATTTATTAGTAAAAAAACATAATTTATATAAAATTATGTTTTTTATTTAAAAATTAGCATATGCATAATCTTCAACACCGCTTATATTTACAGCTGGTATACTATCACATCTAGTTTCAGCATATGTATTATTATAATTTACCTGTTCATATAATTTATCAGATTTTTCAGCAGCAATCCCTTTAATATTTCCATTAAGTGTTATATTATTATCTAAATAAGTATTTGCTAAATCATGATATTTTTTAGATAATACATAATTACCTTTATTAAATGCATCTAATGACATTTCCATATTATGATTATAATTTATCATATTTAATGATGATTTTATATGAGCATCCCAAAGAGTTTCAGAGTTTGGAGATGATTTTAATATATTTGATTGAATTAATGAATTTGCTACATTAGCATTTGATAATGATACTTGATCTAATTGTTTAGATGTTAAATGATCACCAGAATTTGAAGCATTTGCAGCTGCTTCTTTTAATAAATCTGACTTAACTAATGATTTTAATATTACATGATTTATATCAGGATTATTATTATTAATAATATCAGTAACAGCATTTCGTACAGTTGCTAATTTATCTGCAGTATCAAATAATTGTTGTGATTCTTCTGGATTATTTAAATTATTAGCATTCTCTCTAATGGTTTTTTCATTTTGTGTAATAACATCAATATATTCATCTTTATTATCTTTTATATTATCAATAATTTTATCTGACATTTTGCTAACATCTACAATTGTTTTGGATGCAGATTCTGTAATATCAGGTGTTATTGGTATTGTTGATGCAGCAATAGTTATTGATCTAACATCGTCTGATAAAACATTTGATGATGCTATGGAAATTGGAATATTAGGAATAATAATACCATCAACTGAAGGATGTAGTGTAGCAAATGGAGTATTATCTTCAGAAAATCTTACAGTTTTTACAGGTGGGTCTGTAATATTAACAGGTGGGTCTGTAATATTAATAGGTGGATTTGTAATAATAACTGGTGGATATGTAATATTAACAGGTTGGTCTGTAATATTAACAGAAGGTATAAAATGTTTTACTTGTGGTTCTAAAGGATTTACTTGTTGTATTGTCAAATCAACTGGTTGTTCTATAATATTAACAAGTTGTTCTGTATTATTAACAGGTTGTTGTTCTAAAGTATTTACATGTTGTTGTTCTAAAGTGTTTACAGGTTGTTGTTCTAAAGTATCTTCTTGTTCTTCTGAATTATTAACTTGTGAACTATTTAATAAAATAAAAAATATAATTAAACATATTAATGAAATAACTATATTCTTTTTTGCTAATAATATAATAACTAATAGAAAAATAATTTTAAAATAAGAATTATCAATAAAATTAGTAGTATTTTTTGATAATTTAGGTGCCATAAATACTGCAAATAATATTAATAAAATTGCAATAACAGGACCTAGTACTTTGTTATCAGACATAACAGAAGCAGATTTATTAAGATATTGAAATCTATTATTGAGAATATTCATATTATAATAGTATGGAAAAAAATTTATATTATTTTATAAAATTGAAATTTAAAAACTAAATATATATATTTTATAATAATAATGGAAAAAATAATTTTATGTAAAGAAGGATATTTAATACCAAAAACTGAAAAATATAAGAATCAAATAGAAATATTAAAAAAAGAATTAAATGTTGAACCATATCAACCATATACATTTTCTAAAAATGATATTCCAGTCAAATTTGATGTCTATCAAGAAAATGATAAATATTATTCAATTCCAAAATATTATGGTCTTAAAAGATTTGGTAAACCAGATTTAAATAATGAAATTATTGGAAGTGAAATAAATATAAAATTTAATGGTGATTTAAGGCCACTACAAAAAGAAATTATTAATAAAGTTGTTCCATATATCAAAATTAATGATGGGGGTGTTCTAGTTTTACCATGTGCTGCTGGTAAAACAGTATTATCATTATATTTAGCATCAATTTTTAAAGTTAAAACTTTAGTTATTGTTCATAAAACTTTCTTATTAAATCAATGGAAAGAACGTGCTGAACAATTTACAAATGCAAATATTGGAATAATTCAACAAAATAAAATAGATATTGATGGGAAAGATATTGTTATTGGAATGTTACAATCTATTGCTAAAGATAAATATGATGATGAAATATTCAAAGATTTTGGATTAGTAATATTTGATGAAGCACATCATGCTCCTTCACAATATTTTTCTAAAGCATTACCAATGATTTCATCAAAATTAACAATAGGTTTAAGTGCAACACCAAAAAGAACAGATAGAATGGAAAAAATTTTATATTGGTATTTTGGCGATATTATGTATAAAGCAGAAGTTGAAGAAAATAATAAAGTGCTAGTTAATATAATAAATTATGATATTGAACATGAAAAATTTAAGGAATTTTTAATGTATACTGGTGATGTAAATCGTCCAAAAACTATTAATAAATTAACAACTATTGGAAGAAGAAATAAATTTATTATAGATAATATTGAAGAAATTATTCAAGAGGATGGACGAAAAATATTAATTCTTTCTGATAGAATTGAACATTTACAAACATTAAAAAGTAGACTTGATGAAAGAGAAATTACATCATCTGATTTTTATATTGGAGGGATGAAACAAAAAGCATTAGAGAAAGCTAAAGAAGCACAAGTTATTTTTGCTTCTTATGGAATGGCATCTGAAGGTTTAGATATTCCAGAATTAAATACATTATTTATGGTTACTTCAAGAAAAGAAGTAGAACAAGCTGTTGGAAGAGTAATTAGGAAAGTAAATCCATTAGTTAGACCACTAGTATATGATTTCACAGATCAATTACCTAGTTTTGTGAATCAAGGAAAACATAGACGAAAATTATATAAGAAAATGGGATTTGAAATTAAAATTACTCAGGTAAAAAACAATGTTATTATTAGTGAAGAATTTATTCATGAAATAATAAATGCTAAGGAATTTATAAAGATAGATAATGATGATTGTAATTTTATTGATTAGGAAAAAATATATTATATATATATATATGGATATAATATTAATAATAATAATATTAAGTTTATTTATAATAATTCCATTTGTATATTTGAAATTTAATTTTCATAATAATGAATCTTTTTCTAAAATTTTAAATTTATATGGTTCATTATCAATAATATTTACAGTTTATAATATTTATTTAACAAATAAATCTAATTTTTATAATAATATAAATAATGAATTAAATTCATTAAATTTTCTATTAAATAAAATTACAGAAAATATTTCAAATTTTTTTATAAATAATACAAATATGAAATATTATTATGATGAGATTATAAATAATATTGGAAATCAAGATGAAAATATTAGAGATATTGATCTAGAAGAAATAATTACTAATAATATTTTAGTAAATATTGATTCTTTAATTAATTATTTGGATGCATTTAAAAAAATGAATGGAAATAATTTTCAATTAATAATAATTGAAAATAAACTAAATAAAATATTAAATCAATTTTTAAAATCTAAAATATTTATTCAAAATTGGAATAAATATAAAAAAATATTTGCATTAGATTTAACAAAATCATATATTCAAACTAATTTTAATAATTAATTTATTACATTAGAACTAAGAATCATACCACAATATTCAATTGGTTTTGAATTATAATCTTCATAATAATAAATTTTTAATTTTATAGATATTTCTATGAATTTTTTAAAAATTTTTTGAAATAACTCACCATGTCCAATTTCAGGACATGCAAAATGAGCCATTTCATGAATTATTACATACATTAATAAATTTATTTCATGTAATTGTCCATCATTTTTACTTTTTAAACAAACTGATAATTCCTCACCTTTATTAACACTATAAGAAGTTAAATTTGAATTAGGATCTGTTTCATAAATAGAAGTTCTATTTTCATTAAAATTATTGGCTAATTGTTTAATATATGATTTGTATTCAATTAATTCTTTGGTATCTATATTTTTAATTAAGTAATTTTTAAGTATACACATATTCTTAACAATATTTGCAAGTAAATTAGCTTTATCTTTATTTAAATTATCATTATAAACCATATATTTTGTACCATTATAAGATTCTATTGATATTAAATTTTTTTTATTTAAAAAAAAATATATATAAATAAATATTATAATAATTGATATTAAAATAGTTTCTTTCATATTAATAAAATAATTTAGAAATTAATTTATATTATATTTTTTTTTCTATTATATATTAATATATATGGGAGGAAATAATAGCAAAAATGATAATGAAACTTTAAATTGGAAAAATATCAAAACTGAAAATATAAGTTCTTCATTTAATGATAATCATGTTTTAAATAATGATGCTAAAATATTAATTTCTAAATTAAATATTCCTAATAATTTAGAATCTGAAGTTTCTGAAATAAACTTTAATAAAATTATAAATAAAAAGAAAGTTAAGTCTTCAAAAATTGAAGAAGATTTAAATAATACATCACCTTTTATAAGTACTGAAATGTATAATAATTTACTTAATTCTAAGACATCTGATATGTCTGAATTAAATCAAATGGGAGGTGCTAAAAATAAAAAATCAGTAAAAAAAAGTAAACCAACTAAAAAAAATACTAAAAAATATAAAGGAGGTCATGTAGAAACATCTGAAACAACACCATGTCCTGATTGTGATAAAAAACCCAATAAAAAATTAGAAGATGATAGTTCTTCTTCTAGTTCTTCAAGCAGTTCTTCTTCTAGTTCTTCAAGCAGTTCTAGTTCAAGTAGTTCTGCTGTATCAGAAGCTAAATCAGGAGGTTCTGCAGATTACTTATCTTCATCTGCTCAAAGTGATAGTAATTCTAATCAAGAAACAGTTTCTAATGAAAATAGTAATTATACATCTTTAAGTGTTAATACTGAAGATATTAACATGATATCAGACTCATAATTTTTATAATTTTTAAAAATAAAATAATATTATTTTATTTTTAAATAAAAATCCATGTATGACATTTTTTTGCAAATTCATTGCCTTAATTTAACGATCAACTGAAACAATATTACTACTAGACACACATACAGTTGATGCAGACATGTTCTTAACATCATGAGAACCTGGATAACATGCGTAATCTTGTAAACCTTCTTTATCATCATTTAAGTAATAGTGAAGACCTGTGTTCCAAATCATCTTTAGAAGAAACAGGATCTGGTAGATGAGGAGTTACATATTTATAATAAAGTGCACTGTAACCATAAATTGACTTGATTACTTCTAGTTCTTGATGTGCTTCATCTAAAAGTTTTGCAAGTTGCATTTCACGTGCCTTAGATAAAGCTAGTTCAGCAATTGCTTCATCTAATTTAGTCCTTGTTTCAGTCAAAATAGATGCTAGAGAAATAACTACCTGTTCAGACATTCGTGTCTAGTTCCTTAATTTAAAATCAAGATTGTTAAATTATTTTTTAGTAAAGAAATAATAAATTTTATATTTTTCAATTTTTTCCAAATTCTTCAATTTCATTAATTAATTTAATAATTTCATTAATATATTTAACTTTATTTTGTTTAATTTTATCAGGTTTTGGTTCTTTAATTGTTTTAATTTTATCAGGTTTCGGTTCTTTAATTGTTTTAATTTTATCAGGTTTCGGTTCTTTAATTGTTTTAATTTTAATTGGTTTAGGTTCTTTAACTGGTTTTATTTTTTGAATTGAATATTGATCTATAAATTCTTTAAAAATATTAATAGCATTTTTATCAACTAATTCTAAAAATTGTAACGCTGGATTCATAATTTGATTAGTTAAATAGAATAAATAATCAATATCTAAATTATTTTCTTTTATAAATTTAGGTGTTTCAATAATATCTCCTTGTAACAATTTAATACCATCTTTTGGAAGAGGTACTTTAATAACTGCAAATTCAATACGATCTCCTGATTGTGGAGCATTTCCGGGATCACGTTGTGTAATTTTTTCTGCTAAATATACATGTGCTATTTTTTTCCAATCTTTATACGATTCTTTCATTTTAAGACTTCTACTTTGAAGAAAATATTTAATATCAAATTTTCCTTCAAACATATCTTTTAAACATTTTCTTGTAAAATCTTTTGCACCTTGCGGATCACGATCATTAATAAGAATATTTATAATACCACCACAAATTTCTTTAACAATCGCAGCATTATCGCGTCTTTTAAGAACAATACCCATAAAATCTTGTTTAAATTTATTTGGATCAAACTCATATTTATTACCAACATATCTTTTCTTTGTTAAAATTGCAAATGGCCAAAATGTTTTTTCATATTCACAATCATGTGGAAATGGTAATCTTGATTTAATCATTTCACCAGATAATTGACCCATAGTCATTGCATATTCTAATGTACGTTTATCAGTAATACTAATACCACCTTCATAAATATCACATTTATATATTTTATTTTTATTTTCATCAAAATCCCATCTTGGTTGTAACCAGTAATAAGTATATTCAGGATTATCATTCATTTCACTCATATCTTCATATCTCATATTATTTTTTATAAATAATATAACTTTATTATAATGATTTTCTTTATACAAATTAAAATTTAATCCAAGATCTTTTTCAATAAAATCACAAATGATTTCTTCTAAAGTTTTCTTTCCATTATTTTTATTATATTCTTCAATAAAAATTTTAGTTAGTTCATTTAATTTTTCTTCATCAAATGTACAATCAAATTCATCATCTGATAGTAAATTTTTAATTAATAGTTCAGTTAATTTATCTAAATCCATATTTTTATTTTTACCAATAAAATTAACTATATAATGATTAATTAAATCTAAATTACTTGGTAATTTTGTTGAAACATTAGTAACATATTTATTAATAATTTTTAATAATTCTTTCTTTTCATCACTAAAAATCCATTTTTCTTTTATAGTTTTTTCCATTAAATTTTTACATAATCTTTTTAATGGATCTATTTTAATCTTAATTTCTGAACTAAATGGAAATTCATTTAATAATTTATTAGTAAAATCATTAATTGTAATATCTGAAGGCATTACATATGTATTATCAAATATATTTTTCATAAAATTCATTATTGGTTCTAATAAATAATTCTTTCTATTATCATAAAGATCTTGAGAAACTAGTCTAATTTTTAATAATTGGTGCTCAGCCCAATTTTTTAATTTAATATCAAACATATTTGTATAATTTTTTTCTACTAATTCAGATAGTGTCCACAACCAGGGTAAATAACTTTCTTCCATATATTCTTTTATAAATTGTTTCATTCTTTCTTCTAAAGGTAATACAATTGCATGATGTTTAGGTTGAGGTTGACATTTAGGTGATTCAGGTAATTTTAAATCTATAATTTTTTCATCACAATAAAATTCATTAAATATTTCATTAAAAATTAATCTTTGTTTATCATCAAAATAAGGTTCAATCAATTCTTTAGCAAAATGAATCACATTTTTCCAAACTTTAATTGCTCTATCAAAATCTAATAATTTTGTATTTTCTCTAAATCTATAACAACTAAAAATAGAATCAGTGTCACCATAACGAATAACTGGTTGAAATGTTAAATTATGAATATTTTCCGTAACATATTTTTTAATATTTTCAATAAATTCAATATCATTCCTTGCTTTTAATTCTAAATCATACATGTATTCTATTTTATCTAATTCATTATTAGCATAAAAATGTTTTAAACCATTCATAATCCATGGAAGAAATTCTTCATCATATTTTTTAGCAAGAATTAACATTTCACGTCCTGTGGATGTAATACATGCTGCAATATCTCGTTTACATACAGGACTAGTTTGTGCTCCAAGTTGTCCATATAATGAGTTTGCTGTTACTTTCACAGCTAATTGTTTTGCATCTAAAATTTTATATTTAAATGGATCTTTTTCATTTTTCATTTGTTTTTTAACAGTTTTCCTGGCTTTCAACAAATTATCTAAAATACTTGGAACTACACCTAGTTTACCATTAACTTTTGCATAACGTCGATACTGTATAGATCCATCTGATTCTTTAAAATTAGCATTAAAATATTCAACACCTGGTAAATTATCAAATTCATCATCTTCTACAATTGTTTCATGGCTTGTATTTTTCTGAATTGCTCCAGATGGATATAAACTTGCATAATCTTTTGTTGCAAGAGCTTCATAATCTACGCATGGTACAGGATGAAACACAATAGCACCTTCATAACTTGTATTATCTGATTCTATTTCTTCACGATTTTGAGAACGACATTTTGGACAAGACCAAAGATTCAAATATTCATGTTTACATTTTAAACATTTGTAGTTTTTATCCATTTTAATAACAGGAAATGCATATTTTTGATGTCTAAATTCTTTTAAACATAATGAAAATAATTTTATTCCTTGACCTCTAATGAATAAATAAGATAATGGTACAAAACATACATTAGACATTTCTATATTTTTAGTTACAACTTCTAATTTATTAATTAAAAGATTTACTAATTTACAATCCTTAATACAGTATTTTGCAACTATTGCACGATCATCTGGTGATCCTTTTTGAAGTCTAAAAATATCTTTAGGTCCAACATCATCTTTTGCTTGTGACCAAAAGATAGATCCTCCTAATTTAGCTTGATCCATTTCTTCTAATAATTTTTGGTCACCTTTCACAATAATAGTTTTATCTTGATGATTAACATTTAAAACATAATATTTATCTCCAATTTCATCAGATACAAAACCTTTAATAACTTCCAAATGAATATAATCACCTACATAAATATCTTGAACTGTTTTACATTTTAATTCAAATTCATTATTATCTAATACATTATAACTTGTAACATCACCTCGAATAAATTTTGATGCTACATAATCTAATTTATAACATGGCAAATTAAATGTTTTTTGAACATCTTTCATCAAATCAATATGAATTCTTCCAGGAGTATCCCAAAATCTTAATAAATTTTCTCCTAAAGCAGATGATGCTAATTTCATTTCTTTGAAATTACAACGAAATCTTTTTAATTTAGACATGTATGACATATCATAATCTATTTTTAGAACTTCTTTACACCTATCATACATATATTTTTCATCGAAAAAGAATATATTATATCCAGTAATAATATCTGCATCATTATTATTTAATTCTTCTAAAAATTTAATCATTAATTCTTGTTCCGTTTTACATGATTCAACAATAATTCCTTCAAGAGGGGATGTTTCATTTAAACATGCAATATATTGACGATATGGATCAGATTTACCTAAATAAGTATATGTAGCACCTATCTGAATAACGCAATCACCTTTCCTTCTAGCTTGAGGAAATTCACCATCAATAGAGTTACATTCAATATCAAAAGAACATATTCTAAATGGTGCATTATGATCTTTAGATATTGGATTAATATTTCTCCAATCTACAACAATTTCAATATCACATCTTGATTCTTTATCATCTTCCTCAATTAAATTATATTTAGAAGTTTGAATCCAAGAACAACCACTTATTTCTCTAATATGAAAACATCTCAATACAGGAGGTAAATTAGCTTCAAATAATTTAAATCTAACTGGTTTTTGAAGACCTTGCATAAACACATCATTCCCTTCAAAAAACCATCTATATTTTTTCATACCATCAGCATTATTAAAAACTAATCTTGCAAAATAGAAAAGCTTTTCATTAGTAAAGCCTTCTGCTTTTTTTAACTGAACTATATGTATTTCTACTAATGTTGATTTAAATTTATTAAATATTTTTTTATTATCATTACTTTTTAAATATTCTTCTAATTTTTTAATAGATTTATCTAATTCACTTTTAGATTTATTTTGTAATTGCTCAGGTAATAAAATATAAAAATAAGGTGTATAACCTATAATTTTAGCATAAACTGACTGACCACTTTCACATCTTCCAAATGAATGAATAATAAAATTCCCTATTGAATCTTCTTCACCATCACTATTTTCATTGGGTGTTTCATGATCTTCTAACCAATCATATAATTGAAATTCTAAAGTATTCATATTAATTTAAGTATATTAATTTATAAAACTATTCTTTATCAATTTTTTTTAATTGTACTAATTAAATTTATATTTTGTAAACATAATGAAGGATAAATTACAAAACCATTTAATTTTTTATTTTTTAGTAAAGAAGCATAGTGTGAATCTATTTCATTGGTTATTTCACAATTTAAGTCATATATTTTTTTAATATTCTTATTATTTATTAATAAAGCATGTGTTCCCCAACAATTATTTTTAATATCAATATAATAAATATTGTTAATTAAATTAGTACCTTTATTATTACTACAATTACCTAAAAATATTAAATCAAAATCAATATTCAAACTATTTAAATCAATTATAATTTTATTAATACTATTATTTAAATATTTGCCAAAAATTACATCATCCTCAAATATTACAGAATATTCATAGTTTAAATTATTATTCATTATATATTCTATAATTTTAAAATGTGATAAATAACATCCAATTTGTCCTTGTAAATAAAATTTAAAATTTAATCTTAGATTTTTATCAAAATTACTAATAAATTCAATTTGATTATCTAAATTAACATTTTTAGTGTATACACCATCAATTAACTTAATTGGTTTATTTAATTTTAAAATAATATCTCTAATAAATTTTTCACGATATGTATGTTCAATACAATGAATCATATAATAATTTAAACTAACTGAATCTAATATTTGTGTTGGTATTGGTATTGGATCTAGGTCTAATAAATTATTTACTTTCTTTTTATAAAATTTTAAAAACTTATTTTTATTCATTATATTTACATAGAAATATATTTATTGTCTTAAACTTGATAAATTATTAATCATATTATTAATAAATACATCCATATTTAAAAACGTTTTATCCATTTTTTTTAAATATTCATATGATTTTAATATATTTTTTATATCAAGTAAATCATTTATTTCATTTAAATTATTAAAATATAATGGATAATCTTCACCTAAATATTCAACTACAGCATCTAGTTTATTAATAATTATTGGTGTATTTCTAATAATACATTCTATTACCGCATTATTAGCAGCTGCATCAAATAAATCAATAAATACTATATTATTAGTTAATAAATTGTCATATTCTTCAATAGTTTCTGTATAATACATTTTAACCTTACTATTTAAAATTTTTGGATTAAGTTTTAAAAATAAAATTTCATTTTTTAATAATATATTACATTTGTTTATATTCATAGTTCCAGTTAACCATATTCTTTCATGATTAAGATTGTTTAATAAATAAATACTTGTACACTTTCTTAATTGTTGTCCTAGTTGTATTAATTTTTTACATGGATTATTAACATATTTATTAATATCAAATTGTTTTATATTAATCATTTCTATTGGATGTTTTAATGTAAAAATTTTAATATTTTTATTTATTTTTAAAAATTCTTTATTTAGATAATCTGTAATGTATTGTGATAATGTAAATAAACATAAACATTTATCTAATGAATTTAAAAAATATTTATTATTAAATAATAAAGAAATGTTAAAGCTATTTAAATATGTTGGTGTAATAGGTGTACAATGAATGATTCCAGACCATATATTTGTTATTTCTTTATTATTAGACCATATAAAATATCTCTCAATCATATCTAAAAATAAATAAGAAGAAATATTATTAAATATATTATATTTAAATAATGAATCTATAATAGTATTCCAACCTCCTCGATGTTCAGTTCTAATTTTAGAATGTAATTTAAAAGTAATTATTGTTTTGGTTAAAATTCTTTCCTCCCAATTATTATCACTTAGCCAAAAACAATGTCCACCAAAACTATTACTATTATTTATTGTTTCAGTAGAAAATAATAATGCTGAATTATAATTAGCAACAATTCCTAAATTAAAATCTTGAATATTTTTAGAGAAATAAACATCTTCAGGACATATAGTCATTTTATTACAATTCATATAATTTTCAGTACTTGAATTTATTTTTGTATCAAATATTGATACATGATCAATTACTTTAATCATAGTTATTTTTGATCTTAATGAAAATCCACCATTACCTACTGAATTTAATGTATCATTTTGATTAACTTTCCAAGGAGCTCCAATATAATCCCAATTTAAAAAATCTTTTATATTAGAATTAAAAATACATGAATCTTCCTGATATATTAATATTTTATTTCCTGTCAATAATTCCCAAAATTTTTTATCAGCAAGGAAAATACTATAAGTTGTTTGATTTAAATTATTATAATCAGTCTTAATTATTTTTATATTTATTGATATTGATTTACATATGTTAGTAATAAATGAATAATTTAAATCACCACAAATAATAGTATGACTCCATTCATTTCCTAATTTTATGATAGCATTTCTTATTAAGAATTCTAAATGTGGTAAACATCTATATTCAATTAATACTGCTTCATTATCATTATCAAGTGTGATATTAGGTAAATTAATATGTCTAATATAATTAATATAATCACTACATATAACTCTAAATTTTTCTTTATTTGGATTAATTGTAGTATTAATTGATTTTCTTGTTTCATTTAAATTAAAATTCCTCCGAGATAAACATTTTATATAATTATATTGTGTAATAATATTTGATTTAATTTGAGGATGTTCTATTTTATTTATAATTGATGTTTCTTTAGATTCTTGAATGTGTGGTGGCTTAATATTTTTCGATAATAATGATTTAACATTTAGATTATTGTATATTATTTTTGTTTCAATTTTATCTGTATTTATTGATTTAATTTCATGTTTTACATTTAATATTTTATCATCACTATTAATATTAGTTGGTTTATTATTATCACTATTTATTGTATTAATATTTACTTTATTTATTTTTTTATTATTATCATTATTAATATTTAAATGTTTTATATTTTTTTTTAATAAATTTAAATTTATAATTTTATTATTTGAATTTATATTTTTATAAGTATTAATCACCTCTATTTTATTAGGTGGTATATTAGATTTATTTTTATCAACATTAACTTTATTATTAGGTGACTTTTTAATATTATTAGGTTTACTGCATAATTTATTTTTATTTTTATTTTTATTTTTATTAGTTGGTATAATATTTAGTTTACTCTTATTTATAGTATTTATATTAGTAGATTTAATACATAATTTATCAGTATTTATATTAGTAGATTTAATACATAATTTATCAGTATTTATATTAGTAGATTTAATACATAATTTATCAGTATTAATATTTTTTTTAATATTAGGAGTATTATTATTTGATTTATTATTATCAATATTTACAATTACTTTTTTAACATTTTTTTTCTTAATATTAGATTGTTTAATAATATTTGGTCTATTATATAATTTCTCAGTATTAATATTTTTTTTCCTTTTTATTACTTTAGATGGTTTGATATTATTAGGTTTGATATTATTAGTTTTAATATCTGTAATTTTATTAGTATCAGTTTTAATATTTGTAATTTTATTAGTATCAGTTTTAATATCTGTAATTTTATTAGTATCAGTTTCATTCGGTTTTATTTCAACATCTAATATTTTATTATAGTTTATATTTTTAGTATTTGGTATTATTTCAATTATAATTTCATTATTATAATTAATATTTTTCATAATGTTTTTCATATATATAATAATTATAAAAATAAAAATATTTATTACTCAAATATATTAAATATTTTTATAATTATATAATATTACAATTAAAATAATAATTTCAAAAAAATAAATTGTTAAATAAATATATTTTATGATTTTAGTGATTTTAAATAAATAAATAATTTATTTATTTAAAATTTGTTATAGTCCACATGTCACCTGCTAGATTAGGTGAAAGTAAATATGCATATGGTAAATAAAAATATCCATTTATTCCCCATGAACTTCCCCATGAATTCCTCATAATCCATTGTTGAGTATTATCATTATATCCAACACATACAACAGCATGACCACCTAATAATATTTCTCTATTAATATTAGGCATAGGAACTACTCCTGTTTTATACACTATTATTGATTCAAATGAATTATAAACTTGAATACCTACTACAAATGGAAATCCTAGTGCTAAATGAGATTTTAAATTAATTATATTATCATTAATATTTTCAACTTTAAAAACTAAATGTTTTGATGCTTCTAAATAACATTTTTCAGGGGGTTTTGTAGCAAAATTATTAGGAATATAAGGCCAATCTGTTTCTTTACAAACACCATATTTTTGTAAACATAACATTCCATCTTCAAGTGTTGCTCCACAATCATCAGGTATATTATTTTCTAATTTTCTTTCATTATAATATACAAATAATCTTGATCCATTAAATTTTGGATTAAAATATTCGAATAGACCACATAATGCACATGCTGTACAAGAACCAATATTTCCCTGATCGCAAACTGGACCAAATTTACGTCTTAAATCAACTATTAATGGCAATTTTATTATTGATGTTATTAATTTTTTACTTAAAGTTGTTTTACCCACATTTAAATTATAAATATAATTTACATTTTTTTTTATAATTTTTGTATTTTTTAAAATTAAAAATCGTTTTCTTACATTTATATCTGACATTATATATTAAGTATTATAAAAAATATATCCATTAATATAGGTTTTATATCAATCAAACTAACATCATTATTATAATTTTTAATTTTTAGATGATTTTTTATTATCATTTTATTTTATTATTATATAATTATAATAATAAAATATATTCTTGATTATAAATTAATAATTAGGATTAGCTTGATATATAAATTCTTTTGCTTGTAAACCACATTTATTATTATCTTTTCTACAAACTTCTGCAAAATCATAATATATTTTTTCTTGATTTTGAATTACTAATTTAAATTTTTTACACTTTGCTAAATCATCAAAATCATTTGGATGTGGTAAATAATATTTACAATTTTTACAATTTGCATAAGCAAAAAATAATAATTTAATATTCATTATTAAAATAATAAAATTATTGTTTATATTACTTTATTTCTTGTTTTTCTTTACTTTTTTCTTTCCATTTAAATTAGATATTTCCATTTTATTAGTATACCATTTAATATATTCTTCTTCTAAAATTTCTAGTTCATTTAACCAAATATTTTGAGGTGTTAATTCTTCTAATGCTTTATATTCTGATTCTTTATCTTGTTGTTGTTTCTTTAATTCCTCAATTTTTTCATAAGATAAATTATAAATTGGCATTGTTAATAGATAATCATATGTTAATTTATTATCACATTTATTTTTACCAAATTTTGGAAAATTATTTTTAATTAGTGCATCTTCAATATCTTGTTTTTTCTTATTATTAATTTCAATTTCTTTTTTAACAACCATCAAAATAAATTTAACTTTGAATGAAATAATCTTTAATTGATATTCAAGAATTGATAACTGGAATTCCTTACGCGCCTTATATAATTTCAAACGTATATCATAATAATCATTCATAATTTCTTCAACTGTATGATATCTTTTAATATGACCTTCAGGACCATAAAGATGCATATTTGTAACTGAATATTTTTTATTGAGATGAAATAATTTATCTAAATCTTTAACTGATTGTAAATATCCATCTTCAAATGTTAATTCAAAATGAACTTTAGATTCTGTATTTGAATCTTTATACCCAAGGAAATTATTATCTTTCTTAATAACTTTCTTAGATTTTTTATCATCTGCTTTTGGTTTTACTGGAATATCTTCTAACATCTTCTCTAAAAATTCTTTATAATTTGATGTCCACTCTCCTACAGGTAATTCAGTTATTGTTAACTTATTATCATTTATAGCCCATGTTCCAAATATTTCATAATTAAATTCGTCAATTTTACAAATCATTCCTTCAAATCCTTGCCACCATGGATCCATAGCTTCAAAAGGTTTATTATTCATAATATTCTTTATATTTTTTATAATTTCAATTGGATTATAGGGTGGAATCTTTGTTGAGAAACCAGTACCAATACCTTCAGCTCCATTCACTAAAACCATTGGAATTATTGGTGCATAATATTCTGGTTCAATAGGTTCACTGTCTTCAAATTGATTATTTAAAATTGGATCATCAATAGAATTATAAATTATTGATGTTAATTTTTCAATCGAAGTCCAAATATAACGTGGAGAAGCTGCATCTTTACCACCTTTCAATCTTGTACCAAATTGTCCAGCAGGTACTAATATATTAATATTATTTGATCCTACAAAATCTTGTGCCATACCAATAATTGCACCTGTTAAAGACATTTCACCATGATGATAAGCTGCTTTATCTGATACAAAACCAGCTAATTGTGCTACTTTTACTTCTGTTTTATCTAATCCTCTTAAATATGCACCATATAATATTTTCCTTTGAGAAGGTTTTAATCCATCTACTACTGATGGAATTGACCTAATCAAATCATCATTTGAAAAATGAATTAAATCATAATGAATAAAATCATAATATGGAATAGTTTTTTGTTCATACTTGATAATATTATTCTTATTATAATTTAATAACCATTTCTTACGATCATCTGCTCTTGATTTATCAAATGCTAATCGAATTGCATCATCGTCATCATGAATAGGAATAAAAATTGTATCATCTAATGGTTCATCCTCATTTTCTTCATCTGATTCATGGTCAACTACCTGTTCTGCTTTATCTTTTTCAGAATCAGAAAATTTAGCTTTTACTTCTTTATCAACATTTTCCCAAAAATAATTAATCAATTTTGTTTCTATATCAATAAAGTATTCTTTTGCTTCTTGAGTTGTTGATGTACCTAACCCCTTATAGTACTTAATTTTATAATTATTTGCTTCAGGTGTATCTTTCCAATTATCATAATCAGTTAAATTATAAAATGTAATAACATTTGATCCTTTAATTGCTTTAACAATAGGAGTATTTAAACTTTGTACAAATTCTGGTTTTTTCACTAGTGATGGCCATAAACTATGTAACATATTAATAAATAATCCTTTAATATGACTCCCATCAACATCTTGATCTGTTAATAGTAAAACATGTCCATAACGAAGAGTACTAAACTTATCATCACTTGAGTAATCTTCTCCTTGTTTTAATCCAATAATTAATTTTAGATTTTTAATTTCTTCATTTGCTAGTAATTGAGAAGCAGCAGCTTCACGAACATTTAATAATTTCCCTTTTAATGGAAAAACACCATAATAGTCTCGACCAATAATACCTAATCCAGCCATTGCTGTTGCTTTTGCTGAATCACCCTCTGTTAAAATTAATGTACATTTAATTGAATCTTTTGTACCTGCTTTATTAGCATCTTCTAATTTAGGAATACCAGAAATTTTTACTTGTTTCTTACCATCAGTTTTTTTCAAGTTAGAATTTTCTTTAAATTTTGCTAATTCAATCATTTGTTCAACAATCCCACATTTTGCTAATTTTTTTAGAAAAACTGGTGTAGGAGTATATTTTGATCCAAACTTATCAACTTTTGTTGTTAATGTATCTTTAGTTTGAGATGAAAATGCAGGATTAATAATTGTACTATTAATGAAAAAGACTAGATTTTCTTTTAAAATAGTTGGTGTAATTTTAATATCTTTATCTTTTTTCTTAATATAGTCATTTATTAATGTTTTAATGATATTATCAATAACATGATTACAATGAGTTCCTCCCTTATAAGTATTAATACTATTAACAAAACTAATAACATCACCTCCTTTATCTGGTTTATATAATACACCTACTGTCCACCTTTCTTCTCCATTATCATAATAAAGTTCAATGTCTTTTGTTGGATAATATAATTCAATATAAGATTTGAAATTTATAACATCTATTTTTTTATCATTAAAATATACTTTTAATTTATTATTTGCAGTACCTGCAATATCATATGATCTTCTATGGAATAAATCCATATGATCATTTTTTAAATCTTTAATATTAAACCTTTTAAAATCTGGATAAAATGTTACTTTAACTGAACTTTTTGTTTTACCTGGTAACTTTGTTACAGACGGTTCTTCCGCCATTTCCATATTATTAATCCATGTTTGTTTAAAACGTTTATTTCTTTTAGCATCATCAATTTCGACAATGAATTTTGTTGAAAAAATATTTGCACAATTATGTGTTACTGTAAAATCATTGATTAGGAATCTTTGATTACTATCAATTTGAAATCCAATAAATTCTCCATTATCACTTTCTTCAATCTTAATATGTCCTGTACTAATATCATTATTATAAATACATCCATATTTTTTAAATATCTTAGTAGGAATATCATTTATGGTTGGTCCATAAATACTAATATAATTAAATTCTTTATAGCATAATAATCCTAAAGTTCTACATAATTTAATAATATCATTTTCAAGTTGTTCAGTCATTTTATATGTAATTGTTATTTTTAATTTATCTGGTCTAATACTTCCAACACGATCCAAAATGCCTGCTAAAACCTTTAATCTAGTATTACTATCATTTACTATATATTCAATTGGGATATATTTACTTTCATCTAATTTATAATTTTTAATAAATTCTGTTAGAGAATTATATTTTGTTTTATTAAGATTATATTCATTTCCTGAATCAAATAACATTTGATTCATATTATATAATTTTCCTCCATAACATGGCAAAGTTGAATCTGTTTGAATACAATCGCCTATCCAAAGTCCAAATAAATAAGCATCAAATGGAACCTCTTGATTTTCCCATTTAATACATTCACCACGAACTCCATAAATTTCATCCCTTAATGAATCATGAAATTTTAAATATAGTTGAATAGGAATATCAAAAATTTTATCTTTTTTTGATTTTAGTGTTAAAGTTAAAATATGTTCACTATTTACTTTATATGTTTCACCATTCTCTTGAATAACATTATACATTTTACCAGAACCTGTAATTACTTTAAGAACATTTCTAATTGTTCCATCATCGCCAATTAATTGATCACCAACTTGAACATCTTTTGCTAATTTTATCTCGCCATTCCACATTGGAATTTTAGTATTAGGACATACACATTTACTTCCATATCCATTTCTACCTCCAGTTGTTCTCTCTTCATTATCATTATAATTTGAACTTGTTAGTAATTCACCAAAAATCATAGATGGAACTAATGATTTATGTGTAGGATGTTCTTCAACCGGAATACCAATATCACCATTATTAAAAACACTAATATATCCTTCCTCTGAATTATATTCAACTTTAATTGTATCACACGTTGGATCATTAATTGACGCATCTCTTGCATTAACAATCAATTCATCAAATGTTTTTAGAAAACCTGGAGTATATGTAATATGTTTATTTAACATTTTACTTTCTTCATTAGAATAAACCCACATATTTTCACTTGTTGGTTCAATATCACCAATGTATGTATCTGGACGAAGGAGAACATGTTCTCTTGGTGTTTTTTTATCATACTTTTCTGCTTCTGACTTTGTTTCAGTTTCTGTTTTATTAGATTTAGGCATTAAAATTTAATAAAAATTAATTCTTTATATCATTTTTTCAACTTTTTTTTTAATTTAAATTATATAAATTAAAAAAATCCATCCATTATACCTACACCATCACATTCCTCTGGAACAAGAGTCCATTTATCACAATCCACATCATAATCAGCAACAACTATTCCACAAAAATCGATTGAATACATTAATTTTTTTGGTTTTGATCCTACTTTTCTTTCACTTGTACATAATGCAATAAAACTGCCAGCACAATCACCATGAGATACTAAAAGTAATTTATGATGACCAGATCTGGCTGATTCAATTGCAATTCTTTTAATTGAATCTCTAAATCTAGCATCTGCGGTTCCGCCTATAGCAGATGTTTCTTCTATTATTGGTAAATCAATATTTTCATTAAATTTTAAAATACTAGTATTGATTCCAAATGTTTCAAGTTCTTTTAGTGTTCGCATTTTAACTGCACCAACAGTCTTTTTCAATGCAATTCCTTTTAATACATCACGATTCCATACTTCACATAAACCAGCATCAATAGTTATGAATTCTTTCTTAATTATTTTATTTGCTGCATCAGCAGTTTGAATACATCTTAGTAAAGGAGATGAAACAATTAAATCTATTGGTCCATCAGGCTTCATAAGATGCTTTCTTGTCATTTTATTTACTGTTTCTATACCTTTAACAGGCCATAATGGAGTATCTTCTTCTCTATCTACAAGTCTTTTTACATTTTCCGGCGCATTAGATTCATCTGCACGATCTGCATGTCTCATAACATAAACTCTTAATAAATTAGATTTTATTACTACTGGTTGCACTTTCAAATCTACTATTAATTTTATTGTAGAATTATCAGTAATTTTATAAAATGATAATGTATTAATATCTTCTAATATTTGTTCTTTGAATTCATATATTTGTTGATAAATTGGGATACCTGTAATTTCAAATAATTTTAATTTTATTGATAATATAGTATCATCAGGTTTTACATCAAAAGAATATCTGTTACCTGCTAACGTTGCAATATCTATTTTAATTATTCTAGGAGGTTGTTGTGATACTTCTTGATTATGTAATATATGTTCAGATGATGTTCGTTTACAATGAACAGGAGGAGCACTACCTTTAAGATCAAAATATTTCTTTTTATATTTTAAATATTTTTTTTCATTAAAATTCATTTAATATATATACATGTATATATATTAAAATATTTATGAAATTGAATAAAGTATCGTAAATTTTTTTACATTATTTATACCAGCAAGGCGTATTCTAATTTCTTTAGGTGAAGGAGAAGGTATGGATGTTTCTACTTATTTTGTTTTAGGTACAGAAGACACTGGTTCAAATAATACAGATGCTGGTGCAGATAAGTGTTGATTGTTACTCTTTATATTGATATATCTTCATTTTGATCTGCTTTTGTAAGTGTGCAATTAATATCTATACTATCTTTAGTATCATTTACTATTTCATTTATAGTTCGTAATTTAAACTCACTAACAGGTTTTCTCAATAATTTAGGATCCATAACTTCACCTAATTGATTAACAAGATATATTTTTTCTAATTTTAAAAATTTATTAACACATAATGCAGTTTGAATACAGCTTAATAAAGGTGATGAATTAATCCTATCTATTTGTGCTTTCTCACATAATTCATGCAAAGTTTCCATAAATTTTTCAGTAACTATTTCTGCATTTTTATAACCTTCTTCTGATAATTGAATATCTTCTAGTCTATAAGCTAATTTATCATCTTCTCTATCACTATGTATCATTAAATAAACAAATAAAGGTGAGTTATCAATTAATATATTATTTTGTTCTATAAGTTCTAGTATTTCTTGTTTTAATTTATTTCTTTTTATTTCTAATTCATTTAATATTATATAATTTTTTTAAATTATTTAAAAAAATTATTTATATTAGGATTATTATAATTTGATGAACAAGTATTAAAATTCATATTAATATCCATACTATTATTACTTCTAATTACTGAAACTGAACCTACATACATTTGTTCTACTGTATTTCTTGCACAATTCCAAGCAACTTTAATATCAAAATCACTTTTAATATACATTGATGAAATTATACAATCAACATAATTACGAATTTCAAAATTATAAAAATTAGGTAAAGGACAATTTATAATAAAATTACTACAGTATGCTTGATATGATGCTTTTTTGATTTTATCATCTAATGTTTCAATTGTATCTGTTATTTCATATTGTATTATAATTAATCCAAGATTATTATTAATATATGGTAATTCCTCAAAACCCAATGTAATCGCAGCTATCATAGGTCTATCCATTTTAAGTGATGTATATATTTCTTTTAATATAGATAGACATAGATAACATCTTTTATTATTAGTAATAACATTTTTTTCAACTATAAAATGTTCAATATTGTGATCATTTTTTAAATATTCTTTTTTCTTTAATTTCATAATTTCATATAAGTAAAATGGTAAATTTATTAAACCTAAAAAAGGATTTGTTTTCAAAAAACTAGGAGTTTTACTATTAAACATTTTATTTAATAAAACAAACATTGCTGTTCCTGAAATATGATAATGATTAAAAAAAATATTAATAGATTTTTCATTAAATGAAACAGCTATTTTATTATTAGTATCATTTATAATACTTTCAGTTGTAATATCATATTTATTTAAAAAATCTTGATTTTCACTCATATTTAAAATATTATTTTTAACTATATTATAATCATCTTCATTTTCAAATAATGCTTTCACATGATTCATTGATCTACTATTTTTCTTATGATTATGAAATTTATCTTCAAGAGTTTCAATTTTAAAAGTTTTAAAAATAAAATTAAAAAGATTAATTATAGAATTATTAAATAAATTTATTAATGGATTTGAATACATATATTTAATATAAATAATTATTATTTTAAATATTTTCTTTATGATTAATTATATTTATGATAAATAAATTTATTCCCTAATTTTTTACTTAATTCATAAATTTTATTTTCTGAAATATTATCACACATAAAAATGGTTATTTTTTTTAATTTTTTTAAACTATATAAATGATCTAAATAACAATCCTTAATATTACATTCACCAATTTCTAATTCTTCAATATTTGTTAAATATTTTAATCCATCTCCTTTTATTTTTAAATAGTATAAGTAAATTATTTTTATATTTTTTAAATAAATTAAATCTTTATCAGAAATATTCATATCTGATAAATATAATGCTTCTATATTTAATTTATCAAAATTTAAACATGTCACATTTTTAACATTTTCTAATTTTAATTTTTTTAAATTAGGTAAATATTTAAATGTATCATCAGTAATTTTACAATTATTAATAAATAATGCTTCAATATTATTTAATTTTTCAAAAGTATCATCTGTTATATTTATCATATATAAATAAAGTTCTTTTAAATTTACTAATTCAGATAATCCATTATTGGTAATTTTACTACAATTATATAATTGTAATTGTTTTATTTTTTTTAATTTATTCAATCCAGAATCTGTTATAACATGATTATCATCTATATATAATGTTTCAATATTAGTTAAAAAATCAAATGCTAAATCAGTAAAGTGATCACCCTCAAACCAATTTTGATTTGATTGTAAAATATTTAATTTTTTAATATTTAATAAATATTTAAATGCATAATCAGTTATTTCTTTTTGATAACAGCATGACATATCTAAACTTTCAATTTTCTCTAAATATTTAAAATCAACATCTTTGACATTATAATTTTTTTTAATACTAACTGATTTAATAAATGGAAATATTTCAATAAATAATTTTAATGATTTTTTAATTGGTACATTATAATTTGGTGAATAAAATTTAATAATTTCTTTATAATTTTTATTAATTAATTTTAAATTATTAATATCTTTTAAATATAATAAATTAATAATCATAATAGATATATCTGTAGGTAAATTATTCAACATTAATATATTAATATTTATATTTTTATATAGTCTTTTATAATGAATGAAATTGTTTTTAATATATCATTGGTTATTTTAAGTATAGGATTTATATTAATGATTATATATATTACAACTCTTTTTATAAAAAGAAAATGTCCACCATGTTCTATTAATAATAGTAAAAATGGTTATAATAGTAATAATGATTTATATAATCAACTTAATCAAATATATGACGACCGACCATCTATAACATATAAAAAAATGTTTGAAAATCCAGAAATAGGTTTTGGAAAGAGTGATTTTGAGGTAAATGATTATTCAGAAATTATATCATTTTTTACAAAATCAAATAAATAATTTAAAGGATTGTTTATTATTAATAATTATATGTCTGTAGATTATTTAACTGAAGATACTTTTTTACCAAGTGATCAAAAATTTGTTTGTATTAGTTTTTTAACTGATTCTGATAAAAAAACTTCATTATCTGGGATTAAAATCAGAGGAGTTTTTGGAACATATGAAGCTGCATGTGCACATGCAAAGAAAGTTCAATCTATTGATCCTTATTTTAATGTATTTGTAGGAGATATGGGTAAGTGGTTGCCATTTGATCCAAGTCCAGATTCAGAAGCTGTTAAAGAATCAGAATATCAAAATGAACAACTAAATGGAATTATGAAATCTTATTTGGAAAATCAAGAAAAGTCTAAAATTTTCCATGAACAAAGAAAAACTGAATTAATGAGAGAGGGTATCCTAAATAATATAACAACAAAGACAGATATTAAAAAAGAAACTCAAGAAAAGTTAGAAAAAGCAAGAGAAAATAACAAGAAAGATGAAGTTGAAAATCTTGAAACTAATCTTAAAAATATTGATGAACAAATTAAACAATATGATAAAAAGAGAGAAGAATTAGATAAACAAATTAAAGATTTATCTGACCAAATTGGTCAATTTGATCCTGCAAAAATGTCACCTCCAAAAATTATTGATTTATAAAATATTATTAAATAGCTTTTGATTAAAAACTATTTAATATAATTATTTTTTTTAATGTATTTTTTTATCTTTTAATTTTTTTTCTTTTATATTATAAAAATTATCGATAGTTTGCTTAATATAATATAATAATATAGAACCACCTGCGAAAGCTCGTATTTTTCCAATAGTTTCATGATCCATTCCATTACGATAAGTATATAACAAATAATAAATTGTTAAACAAACATTTGCTATTTGATTATAACCAAAATTTGTATTAATTAAAATAAAATGACCAACTAAACCAAATATATCTGTTTTTTTAGAATGATGATTAATAGGAAATAAAAAACTTAATAACAAAAATGCTCCTAAAATAAGGTGACTTTTTGAAATTGGATTTTTATGATGAGGATTTTTAATATGATTATATTTTTCCATAGCAGCAAAAAAATAACCAATTGTTACTAAAAATGAACCAAAAATAATATAACTATTTTTCTTAATATTTAATGATAAATAGTATAAATAAATAATAAATAATATGGCAAATCCATATAATGCAAAATTAGCATAATCCATATAATATTATATAGAAATTAATTTTATTAATATTAATTTTTAACTTTTTCAACAATAATTCTCATAGAATTTTTTTTATTTGTTATTAAACTTTCTGGATTAAATACTTCAAGACGTTTATCCCAATCATCATCATATTGTTCATTATGGAATCTATGGAATTTATTAGACCCTATTTTAAATGTAGGAACTACTTTTGCTTTATACCAATATACTTTATCAGTAATATTTTTACTATGTACACGATTATCAATTACCATAATACCATAATCTTGTGTTATATCTGAAAAAACTTGTTGAAAAATATCAAAAGTTGGAAACATTCCAGCATAGTGTTCATATAATCTTTTCCTATTTGAAATAGTATCTTCTGCTAATAAAAATACATAATCAAAGTTAGATCTCATTTCAGGTGGAATTCCAACAGAATATTGCATGGTTAAAATAAATGATAAATGATGGTGTCTTCCATTAAAGAATAATTCTAATATATTAGGATCTTTAAGCCAAGTCCCTTTTGAACTCATACAATCATCCATAATTAACATAATTGAATCATTTTTAGGATTTCTATTTTCCTTAATTCTTTTTTTATTATCTTCATTCATTTTACTTTGTCTTTCATAAATTCTAGATAAAATATCACTATTATATTCAGAATAAATATAACTATCAGGAATAAATTCAGAATAAAAACAATTTAATTTTTCAGTTCTACTAATTGCTATTGCTGCTGCTATATTTCGTTTTTGATACATAATTTCTCTTGTTAAGAATGATTTTCCTGTAGCTCGTTTTGCAATCATAGCTATTGTGCAGTGATCAACCATTTCATTAATATTAAATTTTTTAATTGGAAGTTTTGTTGCACCAAATTTTACTTCTTTAGTTGTCATTATAATTATATAGATAAATATTTTTATAAATAAACTATTATATTAAATTAAGTTAAATTTTTTTTTAAATTATGTTTTGAATATGAGTCCAACATTTTATTTCTCCTATCATATTCTGATATTGAGCTATCCTGTGACAATCCACACATTTTTTTTTTGTTATAATTGGGATTATTGTTTCTTGATACATTGATATATTTATTGGTTTCTTTTGAATTAACATTTCTATTATTTTTATTTTCATATCTATTTGATTGTTGTTTATTGGAGTATTTATTATCTTTATTGATTCTATTTGATTTATTAGAGTTTTGATTTCTTGTATTAGAGTATTCATATGATAAATTTAATTTATTATCATTATTATATTTTTCTTTCAATTTTTCATCATTTATTAAATTACCACAGTCTTTGATATTTTCTGTAACCCAATACTTTGTAGAATAGTTATTATCTAATATTAGCATAAATTAAAATATATATTCATTTTATTAATAATATAATTAAATCAATTTTTTTCCCTTTAAAAAAAACCTGTAAACAATTTTTTTCCCTTTAAAAAAACCTGTAAACAATTTTTTTCCCTTTAAAAAAA
>Ga0214921_10001537_pt1 | contig 39117 bp, 23 predicted proteins | sample LL1505_MetaG_FD_177992 | JGI IMG/M metagenome (GOLD analysis project Ga0214921, IMG submission 177992) | Freshwater microbial communities from Lake Lanier, Atlanta, Georgia, United States - LL-1505 | ecosystem: Environmental > Aquatic > Freshwater > Lake | place: USA: Georgia | collected...
CGCCAGCGTTCAATCTGAGCCAGGATCAAACTCTATAGTTCGATCTTGATTTTTTTTCGCTCTTTCGAGCAACTCATAAAAACGGAATTGAAGTGAACTTCACTTCTATTCTCATGAGCGTTTGTAAGACAATTAAGTCTTAGTTCCGTAGAACTTGGCAATCGCCATCAAACGCCCACGCTTATCGGCTGTATATTTTTAAAGATCTTGAGTTGATTAAAACAAGTTTGAACCTGTTTTAATGAACGCAGCTGAGATCAGCGAAGCCTTGCAGTGTAGCACTGTTTTTAGTGCTTTTTGCAAATTTCTAAAAAATTTCTAAAAACTTTTTATACTGTTTGCAAACTTCTTGCTCGGGGCTTATTCCGATTGGTGGGCCGTGAAGCCTACCGTGTTTGCCTTACTTGTTTCAACTTTTAACTGAAGGTTAATTAGTTGAAACGTGTTCAGCGAAGCCTTGCAGTCTAGCACGATTTTGAGGGTCGTTGAAAAAAATTTGAAACTTTTTAAAACTTTTCAAAGGTTTTTAAAACCTTTCCCCAACGCACAAATGCCTTACTTGGCTACTCCGCTTAAGAACGAATTCCTGAGCGAAGCCAAAGACTATAGCACAGGTTTTTTAGCCATTGCAAGTGTCATCAAAATTATTTGATTGTCCGTTGATAATCTAGGCATGGCCCTTATTACTTTACTTGACGCTTCGCTGGCTTTTGGCCACGTACCCCTCTTACATCACGCAAACTTTGCCCTTGAATCCAGTGAACGCATTGGCTTGATTGGGCGCAATGGCACTGGCAAATCGTCGCTGCTCAAAATTTTGGCCGGCATGGAGCATGCCGACGACGGCACGATGCATGTGCAGCAGGGCGTGCGCATTGCTTATGTGGCACAAGAGCCTGTGCTGGACACAAACGACAACATTTTTGAATCGGTGCAGCGCGGACTGGCACCGGTCATGAAATTGATCGATGACTACAGCAATTGCATCGGTGACCTGGATGTCTTGCAGAGTCAAATTGAAGCGCAGGACGGCTGGGGCTGGGAGCAACGTGTGGATGAAACCCTGCACCGCTTGCACCTTGATGCCTCGGCCAAAATTGGCACTTTGTCGGGCGGCAACAGAAAGCGTGTGGCCTTGGCGCAAGCTTTGGTGACGCGTCCCGACGTGCTGTTTCTAGACGAACCCACCAACCACTTAGACCTGGATTCCATTGCGTGGCTGGAGCAACTGCTGCTTGATTTCAAGGGCAGCGTGGTGGCCATTACCCACGACCGAGCTTTCTTGGACCGTATTGCCACCTGTATTTTGGAACTGGACCGCGGCCAGCTGCGCAGCTACCCAGGCAATTTTGCACAATACCAAATTAACAAAGAAGCTCAGCTTCAACAAGAGGCGGTGATCAGCGCCAAGGCCGACAAGCTGTTGGCACAAGAAGAAATTTGGATTCGCAAAGGTGTCGAAGCACGCCGCACCCGCAGCCAGAGCCGCATTGGCAGGCTTGAGGCATTGCGGGCCAAACGTAGTTCGCGCCGTGATCAGGTGGGGCGCGTGCGAATGGAGGTGGCGTCTGGTGCACCCAGCGGCAAGCTGGTGGCTGAGCTGGAGGACGTTTGCAAAACCTTTGTGAGCCCTGAGGGCGTTCACAAAGTGATTGCCAAAGATTTCACGGCCACGCTGCTGCGCGGCGACAAAATTGGTTTGTTAGGCCCCAATGGCGCGGGCAAAACAACGCTCCTGAAAATGATTTTGGGTGAGCTAGAAGCCGACAAAGGCAGCATTCGCCGAGGCGCCAATTTGCAGGTAGCGTATTTTGACCAAATGCGAAATGCACTGGACTTGGAGGCTTCGCTAGAAGACTTCATCAGCCCCGGCTCCGAGTGGATTGAGATTGGCAACAAACGCCAGCACGTGAAAAGCTATCTTGGCGATTTTTTATTCTCACCGGCCCGGGCCACATCGCCTGTGAAATCTTTATCGGGCGGCGAACGCAATCGCTTGCTACTGGCCAGGTTGTTTGCGCGTCCCGCCAATGTGCTGGTGCTGGACGAGCCCACCAACGATTTGGACATTGAAACACTGGAGTTATTAGAAGAGTTGCTGCAGGACTACGAAGGCACCGTGTTTTTGGTGAGCCATGACCGCGCCTTCATGGACAACGTGGTGACCAGCATCATTGCTTGTGAGGCTACCGAAGACAACCCAGGTTTTTGGCGCGAGTATGAAGGCTCGGTGCAAGACTGGCTCACCCAATCTAAACGCAGCCAGGCCATTCAGGCGCAAAACAAAGCTGCCGAATTGAAGCAAGCGCCAGCGCAAATGAAGACGGCCCCTGCGGGAACTCCAGTCCCAGCAGCGCCTCAAGCCACGCCTAAAACCAACGTCAAACGCAGCTACAAAGAGCAACGCGAGCTGGACAACTTGCCCACCTTGATTGCGTCGCTGGAAGCTGAGCAAGCTCAGTTGCGCAAGGCTTTAGAGGACGGCAGCTTGTTTGTGAAAGATCCGGCTCAAGCAAGCAGCATGCTTGCCCGAGACGGCGTCATTGAAACCGAGTTGCTGCAAGCCCTAGAGCGCTGGGAAGCACTCTCAGTTTCCTGAAAAACCTTCAGGCTAGAACATCCATTTAAAGCCAAGGGTCAGCACATTTTGTTTTTGCGTGCGGCCCACGCTGGTGTCCAGTTGAAGATCGGGCAACACGTTGAAGCGGGCGCCGGTGGCCCATGTGGGTTTTTCATTTTCCAGACCAAATGTCTCAATGTGCACCGTGACGTCGCCATAGGGCCGCTCCCAGGCCACACCCCAAGTACGCACTCGCTGTGAACTGGATACGTTGAGAGCGCCCAGGTTGGTGTGCAAGCTGCCCCATGTTTCGTTGTTGCAAGTGAACAAGGCATTGATGTAGGGCAAAGACGCTTCACTGGCAGCGCGCGAATAACCCGCCACGGCACCTACGTTGCAGCCATTGTCTTGTGAGGGGGTGATTCTGAATTTGGCTTGAATGTTCTGAGTCACATGGCCTGTGCGCAGCTCGCGGGCCATGCCAGCGGCAAGCTCTAGCCCCTCAACAGGTGCGTAAGCAGGTGCCACATTCCAGCTGCGGGTGCCATCGGCGGCGCGAGCCCACCAAGTTTCAACATGGCCAGCACCCGTGTCGTTCACGTTGGCATCGTCAACGGTCAGAGGACGGCCCGCTTGGGCTGGGAAGATCGATGACAAAAAAGCCAAAGCCAGAAACAAAGCGGTGTGAACAAACTCTTTTCGTTTTTTCATTTTTCAAAAGTTCAGATTAATTGAGGGTGTCCTTAGGCAGTCGGTCTATTTCAAACATCAATTTGGCCAAGGACTGGCCCGCGGCGTGCAAGAGCGCGCGGCCTTTTTCTGGCGTAGCGTTGGCCGCATTGCCCGCCGCACCTTCAGCGTTGTAATCTTGCATTTGCCAAGCCAGTTTGGCGCTGCGGCCATTGCCCAAAATGTCAAAACCTGTGGCCCTTTGTTCGGCACTCGAGTTGAAGTGCTTGGCCTTTTCCATTTGGACGGCATGCGGTTTGAGGGCCAACATGACCGAGGTTTCAATGTCTCCTGCATGCACACCAAACCGGTGCTCGTGGTCTGAAAACAAAGCGTTGAGGTCTTGGCCTTGCGCATCGAGCAGGGGCAATTGGTACCAATTGACGCTGTACACCAACATCCCCAAGCGAGCGCGGAGCTGGCGCGCCACCACATCCATGATGCCCACATGGCCGCCGTGAGCATTGAACAACACCAATTTGTGGATGCCGGCTGCTTGCACCGACTCGGCAATGTCGGTCCACAAATGGACGATGGTTTCGGGCTTGAGCGTAAGGGTGCCTGGAAAAGCCGCGTGCTCTGGGCTTAGGCCTACGCGTTGCGTGGGCAGAAAAAGAATGGAGGGTGGCGCCTGAGGGGCGTCGGATTGACCCAGAGCCGCCGCACTGAGTTGCTTCAAAAAAGGCAAGCTGGCCTGTATCACGCCATCCACAATGTCGGCATCCACAGACACCGGCAAGTGCGGTCCGTGCTGCTCAGTGGCGGCCAAGGGAAGTACCGCAATGGCCCGATGCTTGTCGATTTTTTGAAAATCGAGCGTGCTCATTTCAGACCAAAAATAGGGGTGTTGGGTCATGTCAGATAGGCTTGGCATATCCGCAGTTTAATAGAGGTGCTTGAGGCTCGCCAGCCAATGGCGGTGTAAAGTCTTTCACTCTTGATTTATGGACCTTCAATCTTGCTTTGTTTTTTGAATTTCTCAGCCCTGCTTCAGAGGCTCGTTAGCAGGGGTTTGCAGCTGCGGAACATGATTTTCTTGAGCCTGGCCTTGGTCATGGCTCTCGGTGCGGCTTGTCAGGCACAAGGCCCCGTAAAAACCGCCGTATTGGGGCAAGCGCAGGCCGGCACCGTGGTCAAAACACCCCAGGTTAAGGCTACGTTGTGGGTGGATGCGCCCAACGGGCTTGAAGTTGGCAAGGTATTTTGGCTAGGCTTGGAATTGGTCCACCAAAATCATTGGCACACGTACTGGCGCAATCCTGGCGATTCTGGCCTAGCGACCGACCTTCAGTGGACGCTTCCCAAGGGCATGACGGCCCAAGACATTGTTTGGCCCGCTCCCAAGAAAATACCCATCGGCACCTTGGCCAACTATGGCTACGAAGGCACAGCCATGCTGATGGTGCCCGTGCTGGTAGATGCCAACTTCAAGGCCCTCCATGCTGGCACGCTGGAAGCCTCTTCGGTTGCCATTGAGCTTCAAGCCCATTGGCTGGTGTGCAAGCAAGAGTGCATTCCGCAAGAAGGCCAATTTCAAATCAGCGTGCCTATTCGGGGTGCCACCCGTTCAAACCCAGCGGCTTTTGACACTGCATTGAAGCAACAAGCGCAGGTGCTCACCGGTGCGCACGCCGCCCTGATTTCAGACGATGGCCGAACGCTCAATTTGCGCATTGCAGAACTTCCTCAAGCGCTGCAAAACAGCGAGTGGACGGTTTTTCCTCAGACGCCCAGCATCTTGCTGAATGCGGCTGTGCCGGTGCTTACGCAGCGGGAGGGTTCGGCTAACGTCATGCTGAAAATTTCGCCAGAACGAATGGACAGCCCGGCTCAAATGAGCTGGTTGCTGGTTCAAGGCAAAGCCGATGCGCCCTTGGGGCCGCAATGGGTGGTGAGCACCCCGGTTCAAGGGCAATGGCAAGAGATCTCTGACTTGGCCCAGCCCAACTTGGGACTTCCTGTAGTCGACAACACCCTGATGCCCGCACCAGCCTCCACTTGGATCATTGCCTTGCTGGGTGCTTTGCTAGGTGGGATGCTGCTTAACTTTATGCCCTGCGTGTTTCCGGTTTTGGCCATCAAACTGATCAGCATCACCCAGCACTCAGACAGTCCGCGCGCCATGAAGCAATCGGCTTTTGCCTTTAGCGCAGGCGTTGTTTTGTCTTTTTTCATATTGGGCGGACTGGTGCTGGGCTTGCGCGAAGCGGGCACCCAATTGGGCTGGGGCTTTCAATTGCAATCGCCTTGGGTGGTGGGTGGTTTGGCCATGCTGTTTGCCGTGATGGGTTTGAACTTGTCGGGCATGTTTGAGTTCAGAGCCATGGTGCCCAGCGGCTTGGCCAGTGCGCAATGGTCCAACCCCTTGGTCAATTCAGCTTGGTCAGGTGTTTTTGCGGTGCTCATTGCGTCGCCTTGCACGGCGCCATTCATGGGCGCCTCTCTGGGCTTGGCCATTGGTCTGCCCGCATGGCAGGCGCTGCCTATTTTCCTAGGCATGGGCATCGGCATGGCCTTCCCATTTTTGGCCTTGTCGTACCGATCGGATTGGGTTCGCAAGCTGCCCAAACCGGGTGCTTGGATGCTCACCTTCAAACAGTTCATGGCGTTTCCCATGTATGCCACCGTGATCTGGCTTATGTGGGTTTTGGGCCAGCAAGTGGGTTTGGATGGGGTGACGGGGTTCATGGTTTGTTTGTTGAGTTTGGTGCTGCTCCTTTGGGCTTTGAGCTTGCAGGGTCGGGTGGCCCATGTGCTGTCGGCCGTGGCCTTGGTCTTGGTGGGCCTCAGCCTTTGGCGATGGGCTGAAGATTGGACGCAACCGCCACCCCATTCATTTGAGCAGACCCAGCCTGCCAATTCAGCGTTACAGCCTCGCCCAGGCCCCATAAAGTCTGGCACGCCCGTTCATTGGCAAGCATGGTCTGCCGACCAAGTGGCCCAAGCGCGGCAATCTGGGCGCCCAGTGTTCGTTGATTTCACAGCAGCTTGGTGTGTCACCTGCCAGTTCAACAAAAAGACCACCTTTTCAGACGCAGCCTTGTTGGCGCAATTGGCACAAAAAAATGTCTTGTTGCTCAAAGCCGATTGGACCCGATACGACCCCGCCATCACAAAGACCCTGAACGAATTGGGGCGCAATGGGGTGCCTGTGTATGCTTGGTACGCACCGAATCAACCGGTCAAGCTCTTGTCTGAATTGCCCAGCGTGGCAGAAATTCAAAGTCAATTGAACCTGATCAAGACTTCGCCATAATCCCCTGCAATGACAAAAACCTCATTTTTTTGCAAGGCCAGTGTCTGCGAGAATCTAAGCGTTTGATTTCAACAAGAAAAGACAAATTCTGATGAGCCATGTTAGCTTTCCACCCCTGATCAATGACACATTTTTGCGCGCTTGCATGCGCCAAGCAACAGCCCACACGCCTGTCTGGTTAATGCGCCAAGCCGGTCGCTACTTACCTGAATATTGCGCTACACGCGCCAAAGCCGGGAGTTTCATGGGCTTGGCCACCAATGTGGATTTCGCCACCGAGGTTACCCTGCAGCCCTTGGAGCGCTACCCCTTGGACGCCGCCATTTTGTTCAGCGACATCTTGACCGTGCCCGACGCCATGGGCTTGGGTCTGAGCTTTGAACAAGGCGAAGGCCCTCGGTTTGCCAAAGTGGTCAGGGACGATGCGGCCGTGAGTGAATTGCAAGTGCCTGACATGGCCAAATTGCGCTATGTGTTTGACGCCGTCACTTCCATTCGCAAAGCTTTACAGGGCAAGGTGCCCCTCATTGGTTTTTCGGGCAGCCCATGGACATTGGCCTGCTACATGGTGGAAGGCAAGGGCTCAGACGACTATCGACTGGTGAAGTCCATGCTTTACGGCCGGCCCGACCTGATGCATCGGGTCTTGGAAGTCAATGCCCAAGCGGTAGCGGCCTACCTCAACACTCAAATTGAAGCCGGTGCGCAAGCTGTCATGATTTTTGACAGCTGGGGCGGTGTGTTGGCCGATTCGGCCTTCCAAGAGTTCAGCCTGGCCTACACCCGCAAGGTGCTGGCTTTGCTCAAGAAAGAGCACAACGGCGTTGTCATTCCGCGGCTGGTGTTTACCAAAGGCGGCGGGCTGTGGCTGGAAGAAATGGGCACCCTAGACTGCGAGGTGCTGGGCTTGGACTGGACCATGAATTTGGCGCGTGCGCGTCAAATGGTGGGCGGCGCGGTGAACGGCCCCGGCAAAGCGCTGCAAGGCAACATCGATCCCAATGTGCTGTTTGCGCCGCCGGCCTTCATTCAAAAAGAAGCCATTCGGGTGTTGGACAGTTTTGGCCAACCGCATACCGATGTGCAGACCACCGGTCCCACTCACATCTTCAATTTGGGGCATGGCATTAGCCAATTTACCCCGCCTGAACATGTTTTGGCATTGGTAGAGACGGTTCAAAGCCATTCAAAGGCGATGCGTCAGTCATGAGCAGCTGACAAAACTGCATTGCACACTTTTTAGATCCTAAAACCCAAAAAATTTAATTATTTTTGGGTTTTTTCTATTGACTTATGCACAAAAGTTATTTTTTGAAATTATGCAGACTGCGCTTTTTTTATTCACTCATTGCAAGCCCGCAATTTAATGTAAGTTGTTGTTTTGATTGGTTTTTATATTTCTGCTCAGTTCGCAAGCAATCCAATCAAAGCCTTATTTTTCAAGGCTTTGCGGGCCATCGAGCAGGGTTTTCAACAAAGTTATCCACAGTTTCTTGGGACACCTTCTAAAGACCATGAAAAACAACAACTTACCTCTGTTTTCAAGAAACTTTATGAGCAAAGCAATGACAAAACAATGACATTGAAGGTTTTCAATGCAGCGTGCAAGGACTTGAATGATTCAATGGCTTGACATTGCGGTTTCGACGCCAGCTCACAGCCAAGTGGGAGGATTGCTCACCTACAGCTCAGAATGGCCAGTGGCTTTGGGCCAATTGGTGAGGGTGCCGTTTGGCAAGCGCGAAGTGTTGGGGGTGGTCTGGGGTGTTCACACCGAAGCACCTGATGGCAGTTCGGCGCACACCATCCGGCCGGTGGCTGCGGTACTGGAAGGTATTGCACCTTTGAACGATTCCTGGCGCCAGTTGGTGCAGTTTGCGGCGCAGTATTACCAGCGCGCTATTGGCGAAGTGGCCCTCGCGGCTTTACCCCCTCAGTTGCGGGACCTGACAAGCTCGCAATTGAAACGACGTTTGAAAAAGCAGGATGCCCACGTTGAAAATGCTTGGACTGCGGCATTGCAATCACCATGGCCCCTGTCTGAGCAACAAAACAGCGCCTTGGCGAAGGTGGCAGATTCAACCGGCCCATTTCTTTTGTTTGGCGCCACAGGCAGCGGCAAAACTGAGGTGTATTTGCAGGCCATTGCGCGTTGTCTGATTGAAGACCCCAACGCCCAAGCGCTTTTGATGGTGCCTGAAATTAACCTCACGCCCCAGCTGGAAGAGCGAGTCAAAGCCCGCTTTGGCACGACAGGCGTGGTGTCGATGCACAGCGGCATGACGGCCCCCCAACGACTCCAAAGTTGGTTGGCGGCGCACAGCGGCCAGGCCCGCATTGTGTTGGGAACTCGCATGGCCATTTTTGCTTCCATGCCGCATCTGAAATGGATTGTGGTGGACGAGGAACACGACGCCAGCTACAAACAACAAGAAGGCGCGCGCTATTCCGCACGCGACTTGGCGGTTTATCGGGCACGCTTGGAAAAAGCACACATTATTTTGGGTTCAGCCACACCTTCGCTGGAGAGCTGGCATCACAGCCGCCCCGCAGCCGAAGGCGGACGTTATGTGCGGCTGTCCATGCCCGCCCGCATTGGTGCCGGCTCATTGCCATTTGTCAGGCGCGTGGACATGAACCACCAGCCGCGCAAAACCGTGTTGTCTGCGCCTTTGATCGCGGCCATTCAAGAGCGCGTGGCCAAGGGTGAGCAGAGCATGTTGCTGCTGAACCGGCGCGGTTATGCACCGGTGCTGCACTGCGCTGATTGCGATTGGAAAAGCGAATGTGCACATTGCAGTGCCTACCGCGTGTTTCACAAAATTGACCGCACCTTGCGATGTCACCATTGCGGCATGACCGAGCGCGTGCCACGCGCCTGCCCGGCTTGTGGCAATGCCGACATTGCCCCCATGGGGCGCGGTACCGAACAGCTGGAAGAACATTTAACGGAGTTGTTGGCAGACGTGAAACGGCCCGATGGGCAACCCGTTCGCGTCATGCGAATTGATGCCGACAGCACCAAACTGAAAGGGGCTTTGGAGGCCCAACTGGCGGACGTGCACAGCGGCGAGGTCGATGTGTTGGTGGGCACGCAAATGATTGCCAAGGGCCATGACTTCAGGCGCATCACTCTCGTGGCTGCGGTGAACCCCGATGGCGCCTTGTTTTCTAGCGACTTCAGAGCGCCTGAGCGTTTGTTTGCGTTGCTGATGCAAGCCGGTGGCCGCGCTGGGCGTGATGCCGCACAAAGCGCCAGCAGCGAGATGTGGGTGCAAACATTTCACCCCGCCCAAGCTTTGTTTGAAGCCTTGAAGCAACACGACTACCCCGCCTTTGCCGAGCAACAGCTGAAAGAACGCATTGAAGCAGGCCTGCCGCCCAGCACCTTTCAAGCCCTCGTGAGATGCGACGCCAAAACGCAAGCGCTGGCGCAAGGCTTTTTAAACCATGCGCATGCACAATTGCAAAGCGCTCAACATTCAGAGTTTGCAGAAGAAGCTTTGCATGAAGAAGACGCGCTGTTGGCCGAGGTAAGTGTGTACCCCGCCGTGCCCATGAGCATTCAACGGGTGGCCAACGTAGAGCGCGCACAGATGTTGATGGAGAGCCCCTCCCGCAAAGCCTTGCACAGTGCCTTGAACCGATTGCAACACGTGCTGCATGATGCACGGAGCTTGCCCGAGCACAAGGGCGTGATCCGTTGGTTGGTCGACGTTGACCCCTTGGCTATTTGAGCAAAGCCACCGCACCTGAAAAGGTAAGGAAGGCCGCTGATGTCGAGACCAAAATAATGCGCGCAATGCGGCCATTGTCAGCACCGAATCGCTCGGCCAGCATGGACACATTGCTGGCACTGGGCAATGCGGCTACCAGCACCATGACTTTGAGTGCAAAGAGATCGATGGGCACACCCAAGGAAATGAATGCCATGCCCACCGCCAATACCAACAAGGGATGCAAGATCAGCTTGATGACGGCCACAGGCACAAAGTAATGCCAAGTTAAGGGGCCATGTTGCGCGTGATGCGCAATCTTTTGGGAACGCGCCAGCACGGCGCCAATGGTGAACAAAGCCACGGGCGAAGCCGCATCGCCCAACAAGCCCACGGTTTTGGCCACAGGCTCAGGCAGCTCAACTTGAAAGGCTGAAAACAAGGTGCCCAACAAAATGGCCCAAGGCATGGGGTTTTTGGCCATGCCCATCAATGCGTTTTTAGCGGCGGTTCCCACGCCATGTTGGCCCGCACCATCTAGCCTAGACAGGGCAATGCACAGGGAGGTGGTGATGACCATGTCGATGACGATGGTGACAATGGCTGGGCCGGCAGCGGCAGCACCCAACAAGGCCACCAACAAGGGGACGCCCATGAAGCCCGTATTGGGAAAGGCGCCCACCAAAGCCCCAAAAGCCGCATCGTTCCAACCAATGCGGGGGCTTAAAGTCACCGCCACCACAAAGGCCACCATGACCAAGGCACAAAACAGGTACATGAAAAATGCGCCAGCGTCTAACAACTGCGCAATAGGCGTGCTGGCCCCAAAGCGAAACAACATGCAGGGCAAGGCAAAATAAAGCACAAAGCCGTTGAGGCCAGGGATGGCTTCAAAAGGCAGCATTTGACGGCGCGCGGCCATGTAGCCGCAAAGGACCAAGGCAAAGAAGGGAAAGGTAACTTGCAAGACGTCTAACATGCCTCGCATTGTGCCTCGGAATGCGTTCATGACTTGATTGCCCGCTATGATGCAAAGCCTGACCGCCGATGATTGACATTGCAGCGGTGCGACCCACAAAAGCATGTCCTCCCCTACCTCCGGTCTCAACCCGGCTCAACTTGAAGCCGTCAATTATGTGCAAGGCCCTTGCTTGGTCTTGGCAGGCGCAGGCTCGGGCAAAACACGGGTGATCACCCAAAAAATAGCGCGACTCATGCAAGTGGGGCTGGAGCCCAAACGGATTGCGGCCATCACCTTTACCAACAAAGCCGCCAGTGAAATGCGTGAGCGCGCCAAGAAGCTCATTGGCAAGGGCGCGCAAGACGTGATGATTTGCACTTTCCACGCTTTGGGGGTGCGCATCATGCGGCAAGATGGCCATGTGCTGGGCCTCAAACCTCAGTTCAGCATCTTGGATTCGGACGATGTGCTGGGCATCTTGAAAGACTGTGGCGGCAGCACCGATGCCAACACCGCCAAGCAGTGGCAATGGACCATCAGTGCATGGAAAAACAGCGGGCTGACAGGGGCGCAAGCAGAGGCCATGGCCCAAAACGAAAACCAACGCGTGGCCGCTCGCATCATGGGCCGCTACGAAGAACGTTTGGCGGCTTACCAAAGCGTTGATTTTGACGACTTGATTGGCTTGCCTTTGAAATTGTTGTCGCAGTTTGCAGAAGTGCGCGAGCGTTGGCAAGCGGCCATGGGGCATGTGCTGGTGGACGAGTACCAAGACACCAATGCCACCCAATACGAGGTGCTCAAACTGTTGGTGGGCGAGCGCGCCCGCTTCACCGCCGTGGGCGACGATGACCAGTCCATTTACGGTTGGCGCGGTGCCACCTTGGACAACTTAAAACGCTTGCCGCAAGATTTTCCACAATTGAAAGTGGTGAAGCTGGAGCAAAACTACCGCTCCACCAGCGCCATTTTGCGCGCAGCAAACAACGTGATTGAGCCCAACCCCAAGCTCTACCCCAAGAAGCTTTTTTCGGAGTTGGGCGAGGGCGAGCCGGTGCGTGTGGTGTCCGCCGACAACGAAGAACATGAGGCCGAACGCATGGTGGCGCGCATTCAATCTTTGCGCGCGGGCACCGCCACCAGCGCGGGTGGCGTTCAATACCGTGACTACAAAGAGTTTGCCATTTTGTACCGCGCCAATCACATGGCCAAGCCTTTTGAAAAGGCCTTGCGTCGCGCACAAATTCCTTACAAAGTCTCGGGCGGTCAAAGCTTTTTTGACCGCGCAGAAATCAAAGACTTGTGCGCTTGGTTTCGCTTGTGGGTGAACAACGACGACGACCCCGCATTCTTAAGGGCCGTGACCAGCCCCAAGCGCGGTATTGGCCACCAAACCTTGGCAGGGCTGGGCACGCTGGCCAGCCAGTACAAATTGAGTTTGTTTGAAGCGCTGTTTTCAAACAGCTTGGGCAGCCGTTTGGCGGCGCGCGCGGTGGGCAGCTTGCATGAGTTTGGGCGCTACATGAATGACTTGGAATACCGCGCTAAACGAACGCATGGTGCTGAAGATGCCAAAGCATTTTTGTTGCAATGGTTGAAAGAGATTGGCTACGAAAAACATTTGTACGACGGCGAGGACAACGAAAAAGTGGCCGCGGCGCGCTGGACCAATGTGTTGGAGTTTTGCGATTGGATGTCGGGCCGGTGTGGCGGCACCATTGACGATGCAGCGGGAGTGAGTGTGCTGGCAGAAACCAAATCATTGCTAGAGGTGGCGCAAACCATCTCTTTGTTGTCCACCTTGAACGAGCGCGAACAAGACCCCAATGTGGTGACACTGTCCACCTTGCATGCGGCCAAAGGTTTGGAGTGGCCGCACGTGATGTTGGTGGGTGTGAATGAAGGCTTGTTGCCCTTCAAAATGGACGAAGACAACAAAGAATCCATCAACGCCGCAGTGCATGCCGAGGGTCAACTGACACGGCTGCAAGAAGAGAGGCGTTTGATGTACGTGGGCATCACGCGGGCCCAGAGAAGCTTGTCAGTCAGCTGGACCCAACGCCGCAAAAAAGGCCGCGAAACCATTGCCGCTTTGCCCAGTCGGTTTATTAAAGAAATGGCTTTGGACAAAAACACCGTGAAAGAAGACCCGCGAGAAAAGCTGCGGGCCTTGAGGGCGGAGTTTGCGCTCAAAGCAGCGGCCAACAAAGAGAAATAAACAATGAGTTTTGCGCGGCTTGTTAGCAGTGCCTGCGGTCAGTTGAAACCATTCAGTGGCCCGTAGAAGCGCGAATCACCAAATCACTTTGCAGGTGTCGCGACACGGGCTGCCCACCTCGCATCACCTCTTGCAAACATTCGAGCAGTGCACGCGCGGCCAAATCGAGTGGTTGGCGCACAGACGTCAGCGGTGGAAAACTGTGCAAGGCAGCATCCACATCGTCATAGCCCACCACCGCAATGTCTTCGGGTACTTTCAAGCCGCGAGCATTCAAAACACCCATGGCATTGATCGCAATCAGATCACTGGCGGCAAACAGACCGTCAATGAGAATGCCTTGCTCGCAAAACTGATGCATGGCTTGCTGTGCCTCAGAGGGGGTGTAGGGCGACTTGATGAACAATTGGGCCTTGAGGGGAATGTGGTGTTCCGCCAGCGCTTTGCAATAGCCCTCAAAGCGAAACTTTGCTTCGCCTGAATCGAAGTCACCCAAAAAAGCGATTTGCGTTCGGCCTTGCTTGATCAAATGCTCCGTGGCCAGAAAACCGCCTCTGAAATTGTCGCTGCCCACGCTGCAATACAACTGATCGGGCAACATGGCACCCCACACGACCATCGGAACACGTCGCTTGGCCAGCGCATTAAGTTGGTCGTGGTGATCCCACTGCCCCACCATGACCATGCCCGCTACGCGGCCAGAGTCGTAAAGGGCTGCGCATTCGTCAAGGTGGTCGGCATTGACCCGAGACAGCAAGAGGTCATATTGCGAATCCGTCATGGCATCGGCCAGATGACCCAACATGGACAAGAAGAAAGGATCGGACACTTGCATGGGCAAATCTGCACGATAGGGAATGACCAAGCCCAGCGTTCGGCTTTCGCCGCTTCGTAAATTTTTGGCGCCGGCATGAACCGTGTATTGGTGCGTTTGCGCGAGGGCCAATATACGGTCGCGTGTTTCCGGTCGAATAGCTTCGCTGCCGTTCAGTGCGCGGGAAACGGTGGCCGTTGATACACCCGCCAATTTGGCAATGTCCAACATTTGTAATTTGCGTCTGTTCAATTTGAGCGTGTGTGTTGCAAGTGGCCAACTTTCATCTTGTCCATGTAGAACATGTTAATGCGAGTCGGCCCAAATTTTCCAAAGCTGCGCAATCGACATGGCGCTGGCATCGCCCTGAATGTTGTCCCAAAGTTGTGTGGCAGCGGCCTTTTGGCCGCCTTTGAAATGGGCCATACCGGCATGCAATTTGATTTCGGCTTCGCGCTTCAAGCCGCCCATTGCCAAGGCCTTGTTGAAGTTGGCCATGGCGGCGTCCCATTGTTGTTTGGCGGCATAAACCTCGGCCAAGCTGGCAATGCTATTGGCGTCCTTGGCTGAGCGCTCGAGGGCTGGCAAGGCCTTCTCGTCTTCAGCAACTTTTTGTTTGACCTCGGTCTTTAATTTTTGATGCATGACAGCGTCGGGGCCTTTGCCCAAGAGGCCTTGCGCTTCGGCTAGCATCAACACACGTGAGGCTTCTGAAGGCAAACCGTTTTTCAACGCAATGTTGGCCATGTCAATGTATTCATTGGCCTCTTCCATGTTGCCGGTGAGCTCTAACAATCTGTACAGGTCGATGTCATATCGTCCATTGAATGCAGTTTGGCGTGCCAAACGGGCAATCATTTCAGACCAATAGGCTTTGCTGGGGTAGGCCGCCAACAAACGTTTGAGCGTGTCGTTGTAACCTGCGTCGTCTTTAAGTTGTCTCTGGCTCACAGCCAACATGCGGAGCTCGTTTTCGGGTGTTTTGAGTTGAGCCGCTTGGTCCAATTTCATTTTGATGTTGATTTCATCCACCACCTCTTTGTGCATTTTGAGCACAGCCAAGGTTTGGATATAGACCGGGCGCACGGTGGCATTGGTGCCTTCCAGCTCAAGATAGATGCGCGACCATTGAACAAATTTTTGGAAGTCTTGTGCTTGTTGGCACACGCTCAGAAGCGACTCAATGAGCTGCGTTCTTTGAAGCACTGGCGCCGTATCGGGCATCTCTTGGAGCACGCTCTCCAAGGTACTGATGGCCAAGGGAAAGTTTTTCATTTGCAAAGCCACACCGGCCAGCGTGCGCTGAATGACGGGCTTTTCATCTGCGGTGATGCCAGGTATGGCCAGGGTTTGTTGTGCCAGCGACAAGGCCAAATCGAGCTGACCTGCTTTCATGGCATCTTGGGCCGCTTGCAGTGGTTTGATGACTTCTGTTCTTAAGACCGGTGCAGTCGTCAAGATCAAGGGGGCTGCGTTTGGGGCTGAAGTATTGGAATTGGCTTGCGCCTGGCATGGCGTTTGAAAGCCCAGCATGAGTACGACGCCCAAAACAAAGTGCGAAGCCCATCGAAGCACTTGGGCTTGAAAAGGCAAGAATGAAAATGAGTTTGACATGAATAGACCCCAAAAAACTGAAAATGGTGCGCAAGAATGAGCGATTGTGAGGAAAACATTCGGCAATTGAGGACTATAAAGTTTTCAGGACTGTAATTTTGGTACAAAACTCCAAGTTTTCATCTGGTTTCTGAGTCAACAAAACAAGTCATGAGCCTAATATTAATACTTAAGAATACTTTTTTAATCGGGTTTTATTTTTACAACAACTAGGGTTATTCCTAGGCTCAAGTTTATCTAGTTTTACTACACAATCACTTCGTGCAATCGTTTACATGAAGTTCCCAAGGTTGGCACACCTCTTTCATTTCTCAATTTAAGGTCAAAAAAATGACACAAACAAACCAAAAAGCGCGCAAAGTGGAGAGACAACGCGGGTTCGCAGTGAGCCCAGTCGCAGCAGGGTGCGCCGTGTTACTCATCAGCGTTGCCGGCGCTGCACATGCGCAGCAGGCCGCTGGCGAAGTGGTGGTAACAGGCATTCGCGCTTCCATTGAAAGCGCCATCGCCACTAAGCGCAATTCAGACGGCATTGTCGAAGCGCTGAACGCAGAAGACATCGGCAAGTTGCCGGATACCACGGTGGCTGAGTCTGTGGCACGTTTGCCTGGCGTGACCGCACAGCGCAACAAATCGACTGGCCGCGCTCAATCTGTGAGCGTTCGCGGTATGTCGCCAGACTTCAATGGCGCTTTGCTGAATGGTCGCGAGCAAGCCTCTACCGGTGACAGCCGCGGCGTTGAGTTTGACCAATTCCCAGCTGAATTGCTCAGCTCCATCGTTATTTATAAAACCCCTGATGCCTCTCTGGTGGGCCAAGGTTTGGCCTCCACCATTGACCTGCGCACAGCACGTCCTTTGGACTACAACAAGCGCACATTCTCTGCCAGTGCACGCTCACAGCGCTCTGGCGTTGAGTCGGGTGCAGGCGAAGGCAAAGGTGATCGTCAATCATTCTCTTATGTTGACCAATTTGCCGATCGCACATTGGGCATTGCATTGGGTTACACCAAGCTGAAAGACGCTGGCGCAGAGCAGCTGAAGTTCAACTCTTGGGGTGGCTGGAACCGTGATCTGACTTACAACGGCAAGCCCGTGCAGATCCCTGGCGGCTTTACTGCCGATACCGAAAAAAGCACTTCTGACCGCGAAGGCATGATGGCGGTAATTCAGTTCAAGCCCAACAAAGACTTTGAAACAGTGTTGGATGTGTTTTCCTCCAAGGGCACTTTTGCTTTAAAGAAGACCGGTCTTGAAGGCGCCTTCTTAGAAAACGCGGCTTACGACCCCCCCGGCACTTTGACCAATGCCACCGTCAACTCTGCTGGCATTGTGACCAGCGGCACCATGACCGGCTACAAAGGCGTGATTCGCAATCACTTGGAGTCAGGAGACGACAAGCTGGACTCATTTGGTTGGAACACCAAGATGAAGGTGGGTGACTGGAAAGCTGCTGCCGACATTTCTCAATCCAAAGTGTCTCGCCTGAGCACCCGTTATGAAACCACTGCTGGCTTGCCTGGCAATGGCAACACCACCGGCCGCACAGACACCATGTCCTGGACAGGCTTTAACGGCACCAACTTGGCTGATGCCAAGTTCACCACCGGCTTGAGCTATGCAGATCGCTCCATCATGAAGTTGACCGACGTTGACGGTTGGAGCGGCGGCCCTTCTTCGCCGCAAGCCGGTTATGTGGCTTTGCCATCCGTCACCGACAAAGTGGACAACGTTCGCTTCTCAGGTCGCCGTACGGTGGACTACGGTCCTGTGTCATCAATTGAAATTGGCGCCAACTTCTCAGATCGCAACAAAGTGCGCACCACCCAAGAAGGCCGCTTGGTCATCAAAGGATCAGACCCCTATGCTGGCACAACCATGCCCGGCTCTGCCACCAGCGTCGCAGGAACAACTGGTTTGATCGTGGCTTCTTTTGACCCACGTGGCTCTTTGGGCACCATCTATGACTTGGCCAAAAAAGTAGACTCCGACATTTTGAACAAAGACTGGTCTGTGAGCGAAAAAGTCACCACCACTTATGTGAAGGGTGACTTGGACGGCACGATGTTTGGCATGCCTTACCGCGGCAACGTCGGTGCGCAAATGGTCAACACCGACCAAAGCTCCACTGGCTTTAACGTGAACCGCGCTACTTGCACGGGCAACACGGCGGCCACCTGCCCAGGCATCAGCATTGGCAACGGCAAAACCTACAGCGACTTCAACCCTAGCTTGAACCTGAACTTTGACGCAGGCAACGACCAAGTGATGCGTTTGGGTATAGCGAAAGTGTTGGCACGTCCCAACATGGGCGACATGCGCGCCAGCATGGGCATGAGCTACGACAGCACCAAGGGCATGTACACCGGCGACGGTGGCAACCCAGGTTTGGAGCCCTTCCGCGCCAAGTCATATGACGTGTCATACGAAAAATATTTCGGTAAAAAGGGTTATGTCAGCATCGCAGGTTTCTACAAAGAACTCGACACCTACATCCTGAAGACCGCCACACCGTTTGACTTCAAAGGTCTCACACCTGCTGGCTTTACATACCCCACCATGGGCATGTTGACTCGACCCATCAACGGTCAAGGCGGCACCATCAGTGGTGTGGAAGTGGCCATCAACGTGCCATTCTCTTTGGCGACGGACATGTTGGACGGTTTTGGCGTCATGGCCAACATGTCTAGCACTTCCAGCAGTGTCAACTTGCCTACGAGCGCCTTCAGCACACAAGACATTGGCAAGGACAAAATTCCTTTGCCAGGTCTGTCTAAAAACGTCAACAACCTGCGCTTGTACTACGAGAAGAGTGGCTTCCAATTTGCAGTGGCAGGTCGTCAGCGTTCTGACTTCTTGGGCGAAATCAGCGACTTCCAAGACAACCGTCAGTTGACCTTCATCAAGGGCGAGACCGTGGTTGACTTGCAAGCAGGCTATGAGTTCCAGAGTGGCCCAGCCAAAGGTTTGTCAGCGCTGTTCCAAGTGAACAATGCCACCAACGCACAATTCAAGCGCTACAGCAACACGCCCAACAACATTGTTGAGACTGTCAAGTACGGCAAGATCTACTTGATGGGCGCTACATACAAGTTCTAATTTGAACTTGTCATTTAATCTTTCTCAAGACATGTTTCTTGAGGAAAGTTAAAGTAAGGGGGGGATTCGTCCTCCCCTTTTTTCATTCTTGGTACAGAACATGCAAAACCCTTTAATTCAAAACATTGTGATTGTGGGCGGCGGCACCTCCGGATGGATGACGGCCACAGCGTTGTCCAGCGTGTTGCGCGGCAAGTACAAAATCAGGTTGGTGGAGTCGGACGAAATAGGCATTGTGGGTGTGGGCGAAGCCACCATCCCCATGATTCAGCGTTTTAACAAAGTGGCGGGCATTGACGAAAACGAATTTTTAAAAGCCACCTACGGCACCTTCAAATTGGCCATTGAATTTGTCAATTGGGGCCAAGTGGGCGATCGCTACATGCATGGGTTTGGCGCCATTGGGCAAGACCTCTGGACGGTGCCTTTCGATCAGTACTGGCACAAAATGCGTGCATCTGGCAAAGCTGCTGACCTTGGCAGCTATTCCATCACGCGCGCTGCGGCGCGTGCCAACAAGTTCATGCGGCCCGACTTTTCAGTGCCCAATTCTCCGTTGGGCGACATCACCTACGCCTATCACTTTGATGCTAACTTGTATGCCAAGTATTTGCGCAAATTGTGCGAATCACGTGGCGTGGTACGAACAGAAGGCAAGATTGTGCAAGTGTCACAACGTGCCACCGATGGCCATGTGGATGCCGTCGTACTGGCCAGTGGCGAACGTGTTGAAGGCGATTTGTTCATCGACTGCTCTGGCTTCCGAGGTTTGTTGATTGAAGAAACTTTGAAGACGGGTTACGAAGATTGGACGCATTGGCTGCCTTGCGACAGGGCTTTGGCCGTGCCTTGTGAATCGGCACCCAAACTCTTGCCCTACACCCGCTCTACGGCGCACCGCGCTGGCTGGCAATGGCGAATTCCACTCCAACACCGCATTGGCAATGGCCATGTTTTTTGCAGCCAGTTTGTGAGCGAAGACGAGGCCGCAGCCACCCTGCTGTCCAACCTCGATGGCAAGCCCTTGGCCGACCCAAGATTGATCAAATTCAACACGGGCATGCGCAAAAAGGCCTGGAACAAAAATGTCATTGCCATTGGCCTGTCGAGTGGTTTCTTAGAGCCCTTAGAGTCCACCAGCATTCACTTGATACAAGCGGCCGTGGCGCAACTGATTGAGTTTTTCCCAGACAAGGGTTTCAGCCAACTCGACATCGACACTTACAACGCACAGAGTCGCTTTCAGTTTGAACGCATTCGCGACTTCATCATCTTGCACTACCACGCCAACCAGCGCACCGATTCTGAGTTTTGGAAAGCCTGCGCGCACATGGCGGTGCCTGAGACACTGACAGAAAAAATAGCTCTTTATCAAACCCATGGCCGAATTTTCCGCTTCAATGACGAGTTGTTTTCCCAAGTGGGCTGGCTGCAAGTGATGGAGGGTCAAAACCTGAAACCATCACACTACAACCCCTTGGTCGATTTGCAAGACGAAGGGAGTACGCAAGAGTATTTGGAGAGCGTGCGCCAGGTGATCGACAAGTGTGTGGGCTTCATGCCCGATCATGCCGACTACATCGCACAAAACTGCGCAGCGCCCGCCATGTAAGCAGGGCAGAATGCTGCATGGGTTTGAACATGCTTTAAGGTAGGACGGGCTTGCGAGAACCCCAAACCCATCCGCTCAAAGCGGGAATGGTGAGGGTCATCTGCCCCTCTTTCAAACTTAAATTGCCCTCGCCCCACCACTTGAAAAGGGTTTGACCTTGAAGGGCTGAAGGCGTGGCCAGCGTCAGTGACTGCGCTTGCTCGCTGTTGTTGTAAGCCATGAAGACCATCTCTGTGTCCAACTGACGGGCTAGCACCACCACATGCGCATTGCTGGCCAACGGCGCCAGCAAACTGCCTTGTCTTAGCGCAGCGTGCTGATGCCGCATTTGCAACCATGTTTTGAAATCTTGCCGCAGAGACAAATCCGGCTGACCGCCTTGGTCGGCCCAAGGATAGGGCATGCGGTTATAGGGGTCATCACCGCCGCTCAACCCCACTTCATCACCGTAATACACCGTGGGTGAACCTGGCAAGGTCATTTGCACCAAGGTGGCCAAGCGCAAGCGTTGCTTGGCTTTTTGCATGGCTTCAGGACTTGCATCTTCATGGCCGCCCAGAACATGCAGCGCACGGGCTTGATCGTGGCTGGACAATAAATTCATGAGGGCATGAAAGGCTTGCGGGGGATAGGCTTCTCGCAGGTGTTCAAGGTTGGCCACCAGTTTGCGCGCGTCGTTGCCGTTGGCAAAGTCTAAGATGGCATTGCGCAACACATAGTTCATGGTGGAATCAAAGGTGTCGCCCAATAAGTATTTGGACGCATCAAACCATGTTTCGGCAATGGTGATGGCGTCGGGCTGAGTTTGCTTGACCGCCACGCGCCATTCGCGCCAAAAATCGTCGGGCACCCAAGGCACCACATCCATGCGCCAGCCCGATGCACCCCGGCGCAACCAAGTGCGCGTGATGGAATCTGGACTGCCGTAGGCAAACTGACGCCAACTGGGCGACGACTTGTTTAATTCTGGCAAGTCGGTCACGCCCACCCAGCCTTTGAATTGCTTGTCGGGGTCAGTTTGTTTGGCATCCAGTGTGAACCAGCTGGCATAGAGTGAACCAGGCTGAATGCGGTTGTTGGCAAAGGCACCTTTGTCTTGGGTACTGAAATTGCCAAAGCGATCGAAGTAGCGAGAGTCGGCGCCCACATGGTTCAGGGAGGCATCGGGAATGATGCGAATACCGCGCTTGGCGGCCTCTTGCGTGAGCCTGGTGAAGTCGGCGTTAGAGCCAAACGCAGGGTCAACTTGGAGGTAATCGGCCGTGTCGTACTTGTGATTGCTGGCTGCCAAAAAAATGGGCGTCATGTAAATGGCATTGGCCCCCAGGTCTTTGATGTCGTCCAGTTTTTGAATGATGCCATCTAAGTCGCCGCCAAAAAAATCGTTGTTGTAGTGAGCGTCAGAGCCATCGCCTGTACCGGGTTTGAACGGTTTCCCTAACCATTTGGGGTGCACTTCAATGGGATGATTTTGGTATTTGCGTTGCCCCACTTGGGGGTCATTGGCCAGATTGCCATTGCGATAGCGATCGGGAAAAATAAAGTAATACACCGCATCTTGCGCCCAGGGAGGCACTCGGAAGTCGGGGTCAAACACGGTGATTCGAAAACGCCTGACTTGTCGAGAAAGTCTTTCTTTGTCATTGGCCAACACCACTTGCCCCACACCGCCAGCGCCTTTTTCTTGAGTCCAGTAAATGGGCTCGCCGTTGTTTTGGTACACATAAGTTTCAGAGCCAATTCGCACCTCAAACCAATAGCCATAAATGGCTTTGTCTTTGAAGCTGTGCGCTGCACGAAAGATCTCATCTTTGCCATCTGTCGCACGCTGCATGGGAATGCGCTTGAGCATGCGGTATTCCAAAATTTCTTGGTTGCCTTCTAGCTTGCGCACATCCAGCACCAACGTGGCGTGGTTCACACCCGGCAAGGCTCTGAGGGCCCATTGCACGTTTTGGTTTTGTGTCACAGCGCCAAAAGGTTTTTTGTACGTCAGGTCGCGTGAATCGTGAAAGAGGCTGAGCGCCACAGGGTTGGTGACGGGCTGATGGCGAGGATCGATGAAAGTTTGTGGGCCCAATTGAAGCACCGCGTTGCCATTGAGCAAGCTCACGCGCAACGTATGCGTACCTGTAAAGCTCAGCTTAGCGCCAGGACTGCCCGCTTTGTCGGGCGCCATGATCCAAGTGGCAGGCGTGCTGGCTCGTTCGATTTTTGCCCAACTGCTCAGCGCTTGCCATTTGGCATCGGCCAACTTGAATTCGTGCTCGCCCTGCAAGTTCACATTCAAGAAATAGGCGTTGCAATCCCAATGAAATTCAAAGTCGTCTTGCGCCGTCCAGCCGTTCATGCTGCCGCGCAAGAACAGGGGCTGCCCCTTTAAAGGTGCTGCTTGGCAAGTGAGGTTGGTACCCTGCGCCAGATTACTGGGAGTCTCTACAGATTGAGCGCTGGCCATCGACAGCAAACTTGTGGCGATGAGCGCTGCGCAACAGCGTGTCTTCACGCCATGCTTTAAATTTAAAATCATCAGGGTTCCCATGAAAAAACTTGAACCGACTGAGCGGGTACGCTCAAAGCTTGCGCCATTTGCGCAGCGCCAGCGGCACTGGGATACAAGGGTTTGAGATGGGCGTCTGTGGGAAGTCCTTGAAGCGCTATGCGCGCAGGCTGATGGCCATAATTGATCACCACCACACTGGTTTCTGCACCCGCTTTTCGGACATAGGCCAAGACTTGATCTTGGGTTTGCACCCCTTCATAGCTGCCCTTTGACAGGGACACCCTTTGGTTTCGAAGGCTCAGCATGTCTCGATAAAAAGCCCAAATAGAATTTGGTGTGTTGGTTTGTACTTGCGCATGGTGTGTGCTCACATTGCCAGACAATGCGCGGTAGGGCTTGCCCGTGGTAAAGCCCGCGTTTTGAGCGTTGCTTTGCCAACTGTAAGGGCCGCGAATGAAAGGGTCGTCGCTCAAACCTTGTGCGCCGGCCATGCCAATTTCTTCGCCGTAATAAATGAAGGGCGTGCCAGGCAAGAGCAGGTAGGTGGCCGCGGCCAGTTTGTATTGCACTTCATTGCCATCCACCTGGTTCCACAAACGTTTACCCGCAAACTGATCGTGGTTGGATGCAAAACTGGCCAACGAGTGCGGCGCTTGGATGTAGTACTGCGCTACTTTTTGAATGGCTTCAGGCTCCCCCTTGGCGGCTTTGGCAATTTGATTTTCCAAGCCAAAGGCAAAGGCACCACCGCAGATGTCTTCACGGGCATACACCTTGGGCTCGGCTGTGGCTTCACACACCACATATCGGTTGGGGTAGGACTTGATCAAGCGTGTGAAATGGCCAGTGAGTTTGCGGCTCTCAGGTTGATCGTTCCAATCTTTGGCGCTGTTTTCAATGAGGTGGGGCACCGCATCCAAGCGAAAGCCATCAATGCCGCGGTCTAGCCAAAATTTGAGGCTGTCTTCGTGGTACTTCACCACGTCGGGGTTGCGCATATTGAAGTCGGGCATGTGGGCACCAAAGGTGGCCAAATAACTGCCGTTGGCTGTCAACACCCATGGATCTTTGCCCCAGATGTCCCAGCCTTGGGGCTTGTCTTGTCGCCACTCAAACCAAGCACGGTATGGGCTCTGTGGATTTTTCAAACTGTCTTCAAAGTAAGGGTGCTCTTTGGCACTGTGGTTCAACACGTAGTCCATGATCACGCCGATGCCCCTGACATGGGCTTCTTTGATCAGTTCGTCAAAGTCGGCCAATGTGCCGTAGTCGGGGTCGATGTTGCGAAAGTCAGTGGTTGCATAACCATGGTCATGGTCTGCGCTGGTGGTGATGGGCATGAGCCAAATGCCTTTGATGCCCAATACTTGCAACTGGTCGAGCGATTGCGTCAAGCCCTTCAAATCACCGATGCCATCGCCATTGCTGTCTTTGTAACTGCGCACAAAGATTTCCATGAAGGCACCTTGGTGCCAGCCCTGAGGCAAACTTTTCGGCGGTACTTGACGTAACTTCAAAGTAAACACGGCTACCGCCATCAGCGTTGCCAGAATGACCAAACCTAGCCAAACAGGCAGACCCACTCTCTTGGAGGGTGTTGGGTGTATGGAACTCATGAGCTCAGATCGTTTGAATACGTCCAAATTGTAGAAAAGCTACAGATTTTGAGGCCATTGAATTTTCCATTATTGAGTGTTTACCCTAGTTCAATCGATTACATAATGATTTTTTGTAGTTTTATTACGATAATTCCGCATCATTAGATTAAATCAACTGTTGATGTTTCACCTCTCTCGCTTTTCGCGCTGGGCTGTCGTGCCCTGCCTTGTCATGAACATGCTTTGCATGGGCATGGTTGCGGGAAAAACTCAAATGAAAGACATTGGCGCCAGCTTGTGCAATGCGCCCTTGGGCTCAACGCTCACACATGCCAACAACTTGACATTGCCAGCACATGCCATTTGGCAAAACCAGTCGCAAATCTTGATGCCTGAAACTGTCACCGACAGCACACAAACTTGGCGACTGCTCAGCTCTGGAAAAGGCCAGTTGCAAATTCAAGTAGGCCAAACCGTCAGAGGTGCTGATCAGGCTTTTAGCTTAAGCATAAAAGCACCTCAGCTTTTGGAAATGCCCACGCTCAGTGATGCTGCACTTCGAAAACTTCACACCACTCAATTGGTGTTGGTGCAAGAAGATGGCAGTGGCCAAGTGGTCAAAGCCACACGCGTTCAAGCTGCCAAAGCCTTGGACCATCTCTTTGGTGTAGCCGCGGTCAATCAGCCACTGGGGGCCACACCCCTGCGCAAATCGGGTCGTGCCAAACGTGTCGAAACAGACTTTCGCATTTGGGCACCTTCAGCGCAATCGGTCAGTGTCTGCATTTATCCCGACGCGCAATCAGCTGCAACTTCCCAGCTTGCATTGCACCGCGACGACGCCACTGGCATCTGGCAAGTGAAAACCCCACTGGCCAAACAAGGCAGTTATTACCGCTATGCCGTGGAAGTATTTGTTCCCGGTGTTGGCATGGTGATTAACCACGTGAACGATCCTTACGCCGTGAGTTTGAATGCCAATTCACTTCGCAGTTATTTGGCCGACTTAAATTCACCTGGCTTAAAGCCCGCCAACTGGGATTCACACCCTTCGCCCAAAACCGTGAAGCATGCAGCAGACATGGTCATTTATGAATTGCATGTTCGCGATTTTTCAATCAACGATGACAGCGTGCCCGCCGAGCAGAAGGGCAGGTATTTGGCGTTCACTCAATCGCAGTCGAATGGCATGCGTCATTTGAAAGCTTTGGCTCAGGCGGGCATGACCGATTTGCATTTGTTGCCCGTATTTGACTTTGCCACTGTGCCCGAGAAAAACTGTCAAAGCGATGCACGTGCAGCGGAAACCACACGAACGAATGACTGCTTTAACTGGGGTTACGACCCGCTTCATTTCAATGCACCCGAAGGCAGTTACGCCAGCCATGCCGACGACGGCGCCAAACGGATTGTCGAGTTTCGCCGCATGGTGAAATCTTTGCATGAAGCGGGTTGGCGCGTGGGCATGGACATGGTCTACAACCACACATCCGCGTCAGGACAACATTTGCAATCGGTGCTCGACCGCATCGTGCCAGGCTATTACCATCGCCTGAACGCAAAGGGCGAGGTTGAACGTTCAACATGCTGCGACAACACGGCCACCGAAAACTTGATGATGGCAAAGCTCATGTCAGACTCCATGCTAATGTGGACGAAGCACTACAAACTGGACTCCTTCCGGTTTGATCTGATGGGGCATCAGCCCAAGCAAGTGATGGTGGACATACAAAACCGGCTGCAGAAAACATTGCGCAAGCGCATTGATTTTGTGGGCGAAGGCTGGAACTTTGGAGAAGTGGCCAATGGTGCTCGTTTTGTTCAAGCCTCGCAGTTGTCCTTGAATGGCACTGGCATTGGCACCTTCAACGACCGTTTGCGGGACGCCATCCGGGGGGGGGGTGCCAGCGACCCAGTCGAAAACTTGGTCAAGGTGCCTGGTTTTGTGAGTGGCCGCGAATCGTCTGCACGCGTGGCTGATCAAATTCGTGCGGGGCTTGCTGGATCCTTGCGAGACTATCGCTTGGCCAGTTTTGATGGCACGACCAAGGCTTTGCAAGATATTCCGTATGGCGATCAACCCACTGGCTATGTGAGCCAACCCAGCGAGGTGGTGAACTACGCAGAAAACCACGACAACCTCACCTTGTTTGACAGCCTTGTTTTTAAATTACCCAGAGACACCAGCGGCGCGGAGCGCGCACGTGTGCAAATGTTGGCAGGCGCATTGATCGCTTTCAGTCAAGGCGTGGCTTACATCCACGCTGGGCAGGAAATATTGCGCTCGAAGTCTTTGGATGGCAACAGCTATGACTCGGGTGACTTGTTCAATGTGTTGGACTGGACATATCAAAACAACAGCTTTGGCAGCGCAATGCCTGAAATGCAAGGCACTGCTGAGGCCACAGCCTTGAGCCTTTCATTGCTGAAAGATAGCACCATCCAACCTGCAGCCGCCGACATTGCGTGGACACGTGATGCGTACATGGACCTTCTGAAAATTCGAAAGAGTTCTCAATTGTTTCGCCTGCCAACCGCGCAAGATGTCCAAGTGCGGTTGAACTTTTTTAACACGGGCACGCAAGGCGATGCGCGATTGATTGCCGCTCATTTGCAAGGGCATGACTTGAAAGACTTTGCAGAGTTAATTTATTTTGTCAACGTGTCTGAACAATCGCAAGGTTTGGAAATTGGCAGCCTGGCTGGCAAAGCGTTTGAATTACATCCTGTGCAAGCCTCCGCCCAAGCGGCCGATCAAAGGCCTCGCACGCTGGCCAAATATCACAAGCTCACCGGTGAGTTTGAAATACCAGCGCGCAGCGCTGTGGTGTACGTGGTGAAAGGCCATCAGCCATGAACTTCACAAATTTAAAATCGGGAGGCTCCGCATGATGCGCAATCCCTTGAAGCGATTTTGGCCGGGCTTGTGGATGGTGGGCTTGCTCAGCAGCGTTGCCAGCGTGCAGGCTGTAGAGATCACCATCACCTGCGGCCCCAGTGGCAGTGATGTGGAGTTTTGTTTGAAGCATGCACAAGCATGGGCCACCAAAACGGGCCACACCATCAAGAATTTTTCGCCGCCGACCAGCCCGACTGAAAAGTTGGCGCTTTACAGACAATTGTTTGCCGCCAAATCGGGCGACATTGATGTGGTGCAAATTGACACTGTGTGGCCCGGCTTGTTAAAAGATCATTTGATGGACCTCAAACCCTACAGCAAGGGCATTGAAGCCGAGCACTTCCCTGCCATCATTGCCAACAACAGCGTCAACGGCAAACTGCTGGGCATGCCTTGGTACACCGATGCGGGCTTGTTGTATTACCGCAAAGACTTGCTGCAAAAATATGGCCTCCGTGTGCCGCAAACTTGGGAAGAATTGACGCAAAGTGCGGCCAAAGTCCAAGCTGGCGAACGCGCCAAAGGCGACAGCGATTTTCATGGCTTTGTCTTTCAAGCCAAAGCCTACGAAGGACTGACTTGCAATGCCCTCGAATGGGTGGGCGGTCAAGGGGGCGGCACCGTGGTGAACCCCGATGGTGAAATTACCATCCGCAATGCTCAAGCCGCTAAAGCTTTCAACTTAGCAGCCTCTTGGATTGGCACCATCAGCCCCACGGGAGTGTTGAATTATGAAGAAGAAGAAGCCCGCGGCGTCTTCCAAAATGCCAATGCTCTGTTCATGCGCAACTGGCCTTACGCGTGGTCTTTGCTGCAAAAGAACGACAGCTTGGTGAAGGGCAAAGTGGGCGTGGCCAAACTGCCTGGCAACCCCAGTGCAGCGGCCTTAGGGGGTTGGCAATTGGGCGTATCTAAGTATTCCAAACACCCCGACATTGCCGCCGATTTGGTGATGCACATGACCAGTGCCACAGTACAAAAAACACGTGCTATTCATGGCTCTTACAACCCCACCATGCCAGCGCTCTACAAAGACAAAGATGTGCTTGAAGCGAATGAGTTCATGGGCGCTTTGGCAGAGGTGTTTGCCAACAGTGTGGCGCGCCCCACCACGGCCACTGGCTTGAAATATCCGCAGGTGAGTCAAAGCTTTTGGAACGCTGCGCACGAGGTCATGTCCAAACGCAGCACGGGCGATGAAGCCGTCGTCAAACTTGAATCTCGTCTGAAACAAATCAGACGCAAACATTGGTAAGGGCCAGGGATCAACCCATGAACTCGAGAGTCAAAACCGCTTGGTTATTTTTGGCGCCCATGGTGCTGCTGATGTTGGTGGTGGCCGTGTGGCCACTGGCGCGCTCCATTTGGTTTAGCTTCACCGACATCAACATCAACGACATTTCTGCGGCCGAATTTGTCGGCTGGGAAAATTACTTTGGCGACTACGGCTTGTTCTTCAATCCCAGTGATGAAGGCGGGTTTTGGGCTGGCGACTGGGGCATTTCTATTCGAAACACCTTCAGCTTTGCGGTGGTCTCGGTTATTTTGGAAACCCTCACAGGTTTGGGCGTGGCGCTGTTGTTAAACCAAGAGTTCAAAGGGCGCGGCTTGGTGCGCACCGCCGTATTGGTCCCTTGGGCCATTCCCACCATTGTGTCGGCCAAGATGTGGGGCTGGATGCTCAACGACCAATTTGGTGTGATCAACAACTACCTGATGGCTTTGGGCCTGATCTCTCAAAAAATAGCATGGACGGCCGAGCCTGCTTATGCCTTGTGGACGGTGGTTTTGGTGGATGTCTGGAAAACCACACCGTTCATGGCTTTGCTCATTTTGGCTGCGTTGCAAACAGTGCCCAAAGACTGTTATGAAGCAGCCCGTGTCGATGGCGTTCACCCCTTGCGCGTGTTCTGGAAAATCACCTTGCCGCTCATTCGTCAGCCCTTGTTGGTGGCCATTGTGTTTCGCTTGCTTGATTCGTTGCGTGTGTTTGATTTGATCTATGTCCTCACGGCCAATGGCAGTACCACCATCAGCATGTCGGGCTTTGTGCGCCGCGAAATGGTCGAGTACGGCAACATGGGGTATGGCTCGGCGGCCTCGACTTCCTTGTTCTTGATCATCTTGCTCACCGCCATCATCTTTTTGAAACTCGCCAAGGTGAAGTTATCGGAGGATGCCAAATGAAAACCCGATCTTCTTGGACCACGGCGTTCATTTATGCGGCCTCAGCCTTGGTGGTGTTGGTATCGGTCTATCCGTTTGTGTATGCCATATCCACTTCTTTGAAAACGGGCACAGCCCTGTTCAACACCGAGCTCTTTCCCGCACATGCCGACTTGCGCAATTACCACGCTTTGTTCGAAGGCGTGCAGCCCTTTGGGAAAAGTTTGGTCAACTCGATCATGGTGGCGGTTCTCACAGTAGGCTTTGCCATGCTCATGGGGGTCACAGCCGCTTACGCTTTAGGCCGCATTCGCTTCAAAGGCAAAGGCCTGCTGCTCATTTGCATTTTGGGTGTGTCCATGTTTCCGCAAGTGGCCGTGCTGTCGGGCATGTTCGAGCTCATTCAATGGCTGGGCATTTACAACAAGGCCTGTGGCTTGGTCTTGCCCTACACCATTTTCACCTTGCCCTTTACGGTTTGGATTTTGACCACCTTCATGCGCGAGTTGCCCATGGAGTTGGAAGAGGCTGCCATCATGGACGGCTGTGGTCCCTTGCGCATTATTTTTCAAGTGTTCATGCCGCTCTTGTGGCCAGCACTGGTGTCCACGGGCCTGCTGGCCTTCATAGGGGCATGGAACGAATTCATGTTTGCCTTGACCTTTGTGGTCAACGATACCGAACGCACCGTGCCGGTGGCCATTTCCTTGATAGCGGGCGCCACCGCTTTTGAAATTCCTTGGGGCACCATCATGGCAGGTTCGGTCATTGTGACCGTGCCTTTGCTGCTGTTGGTGTTCTTCTTCCAAAAACGCATCGTGTCTGGCCTCACGGCTGGCGCGGTCAAAGGTTAATTTTTTCTTCATCAGTTTTAATTTGTATTTTTAAATCATGAGCAAAGCACCCAACAACAACTGGTGGCGCGGTGGCGTCATTTATCAAATTTACCCTCGCTCGTTTGCCGACAGCAACGGCGATGGCGTCGGTGATTTGCCCGGCATTACCAAGCACCTGGACTATGTGGCCCAACTGGGTGTCGATGCGGTTTGGTTGTCGCCCATTTTCAAAAGCCCGATGAAGGATTTTGGCTACGACGTGAGCGACTATTGCGACATCGATCCCCTGTTTGGCAGTTTGGCTGATTTTCGTGCGCTGGTGAAAAAAGCCCACGACTTGGGTCTCAAGGTCATGATCGATCAAGTTCTGTCGCACACCTCCGACCAGCACCCTTGGTTTGCAGAAAGTCGCGCATCACGCAACAATGTCAAAGCCGATTGGTATGTATGGGCAGACGCCAAAGACGATGGCAACCCACCCAACAATTGGCTGTCTATTTTTGGCGGCAGCGCATGGCAATGGGACACCCGTCGCCGCCAGTATTACCTGCACAATTTCCTCACCAGCCAGCCCGATTTAAACTTTCACAACCCTGCAGTGGTAGATGCCATTTTGGGCACCGTGAAATTCTGGCTAGAGTTGGGTGTGGACGGCTACCGTTTGGACACTGCCAACTACTATTTCCACGACAAACAACTGCGCAGCAACCCTGGCCGCGGTCAACCGAAGGGCAACGATCCCGCCGTGAACGATGTCAATCCCTATGGTTGGCAGTATCACAAGTTTGACAAAACACAGCCCGAAAACTTGGACTTCTTGAAAAAGCTGCGTGCCTTGCTCGACCAATACCCCAACACCACCATGGTGGGTGAAATTGGTGACGATGATGGTTTGGCCTTGATGGCCGAATACACCAGCGGAGGCGACAAACTTCACATGGCCTACAGCTTTGACTTGTTAGGCCCCGACAGCAGCAGCACTTATTTGCACGATCTGATGACTCGCTTTGCTGAGAAAAATGCCACCGGTTGGCCATCATGGGCACTGTCCAATCACGATGTGGTGCGTGTAGGTTCGCGCTGGGGGGGGGAGTCTGCTGATGTGCGCAAACTGCGTGTGGCTGCAGCCTTTCAAATGTGTTTGCGCGGTTCGCCTTGTTTGTACCAAGGCGATGAGTTGGGCTTACCCGAAGCACAAGTGGCCTACGAAGATTTGCAAGACCCCTATGGCATCACCATGTGGCCCGAATTTAAAGGTCGCGACGGTTGCCGCACGCCCATGCCTTGGGATGCCAAAGCCACAGACATGGGCTTTGGCAACGGCACTCAAAAGCCTTGGCTGCCGCTCACTGAAGCCTATCGCTCATTGGCGGTTTCGCAGCAAGACCCAAACCCAAACTCCTTGTTGAATTTCTACCGCGCACTGTTGAAGTGGCGCAAAGATCAAGCGGTGTTGCTGCATGGTGAACAAGCCTTGTTGCCAGTCCATGCACAAGTCATGGCATTTGTGCGTGAGCATGAAGGCCAGAAGGTTTTGTGCGCTTTCAATTTCAGCGACAGCGCTGCCAAGATGGACATTCCGGCCAACTTTAAAAGCGCCGTGGTGTTGCTAGTGCCCGGCTTGAATGGGGGCAGCTTGGTGGGCGACAGCATGCAGTTTGCTGCTTACGGCGCTTTGTTGTTGGCGCTTTGATGTTCGCCGTCAAAACCACAGACCTTAATTGAATTGACATCGGAGACCAGCATGTCACGCATTGATTTTCAAAACGTTTGCAAGCGCTACTCACCCGAGATGCCTTTGACCATCAACAACACCAATCTCACCATTGAACAAGGCGAGTTTTGTGTTTTTGTAGGGCCCTCAGGTTGCGGCAAGTCCACGCTGCTGCGCATGGTGGCCGGTCTGGAAGACATCACCTCGGGCGACTTGCTCATTGAAGGCCAACGTGTGAACGACTTGCCACCCGCCAAGCGCGGCGTGGCCATGGTGTTTCAAAGTTATGCACTGTATCCACACATGACGGTGGGCGAGAACATGGCGTTTGGCTTGCGCGTTTTGGGCGCCAACAAGGCGGAAATTGACAGCAAAGTTAAAGCAGCCGCCGACATTTTGCAACTCACACCTTTGCTCGACCGTTTGCCCAAGGCTTTGTCGGGTGGCCAGCGTCAGCGCGTGGCCATTGGCCGCGCGATTGTGAAAGAGCCCAAGCTGTTTTTGTTTGACGAACCCTTGTCCAACTTGGATGCCGCACTGCGGGTGCAAACCCGTTTGGAAATTGCCAAACTGCACAAAGACATGAATTCAGCCAGCATGATCTATGTCACGCATGATCAGGTGGAAGCCATGACCTTGGCCCACAAAATTGTGCTCTTGCACACCGGCGCCTTGATTCAAGAGCGCGGCAGTGTGGCCCAAGTGGGATCACCCATGAACTTGTACCACCGTCCCAAAAGCTTGTTTGTAGCGGAGTTCATCGGCTCGCCCAAAATGAATTTGTTGCATGGCCAGTTGGTCGATGCCCAAGAAGGCTATGCCACCGTCAGGGTAGACGATCAATTGATCAAAGCCGCAGTAGATGCGCGTCATTTAAAGCCCGGTGAAAAAGTGCAACTGGGCATTCGCCCGGAACAAATTCCCTTGAACACAACAGCAGAAGGCAGCAATGTGGCTGGCCACTTGCAACACATCGAACGCTTGGGCGACTCGTCTTTGCTGTATGTGCAATTGGGCGCGAGCCAAGCTATGACCACCGTCAAGGTGGAAGGTAGCGACACCACCCTCTCAGGCTCCTCTCTCAATCTGTGCATGCAGCCCGATCAGATGCATTTGTTTGACAGCCAAGGCATGGCTTGCCACCGCACGGTGGCATTGCCCAACTGATTGACCGAGGACATGACTTCCGTCAAGAGAGATTGGCGCCAACAAGTCGCCTATCAAATCTACCCTCGCTCTTTTGCCGACAGCAATGGTGATGGCATTGGCGATTTGCCAGGCATCACGTCCAAGCTCGATTATTTAGAGGCCTTGGGGGTTGGCATTGTGTGGCTGTCGCCGGTGTACGACTCGCCCAATGACGACAACGGCTACGACATCAGAGACTACCGCCGCATCATGCAAGAGTTTGGCACCATGGCCGACTTTGACACCATGTTGGCAGGCATGCAAAAGCGCGGCATTCGCTTGATGATGGACTTGGTGGTGAACCACACTTCCGATGAACACGATTGGTTCAAACAAGCCCGAAGCGCCAAAACCAATCCCTATCACGATTACTACATTTGGCACGACCCTGTCGATGGCCGAGAACCCACCAATTGGGAAGCCGCATTCAATGGCTCGGCCTGGACCTTCAACGAGGCGACGGGAGAGTACTACCTCCACATGTTTTCCAAGAAACAGCCTGACTTGAATTGGGAAAACCCCAGGGTGCGGCAAGAGGTGTACGACCTGATGCACTTCTGGTTAAAGAAGGGCGTGGGCGGCTTCAGGATGGATGTGATCAACATGATTTCCAAGCCTTGGTTGACGCCAGGCTCCTACGGTCCGAAGCAGCAGCGCTTGCCCGATGCGCCCAAAGTTCAAGAAGGCTTTTTGCAACCTGCCTTTGAATGGGTCACACACGGACCTCGCTTCATGGCGTTCATGCAAGAAATGAAGCTGGCGGTGCTCGATCACTACGATTGCATCACGGTGGGTGAGGCGCCTTGTGTCACAGTAGACCAAGCACAAGCCATTACCCATCCCGATACGGGCGCCTTGAACATGGTTTTTCAGTTTGAACACATGGACGTGGACAGCCTAGCCGGCAAAGGCAAGTGGGCTTTGAAGCCTTTGCACTTGCCCGATTTGAAAGCCAGCTTGAGCCGTTGGCAAACAGGCTTACACGACAAGGGCTGGAACAGTTTGTATTGGTGTAACCATGATCAACCACGAGCCGTGTCTCGTTTTGGTGATGATGGCATTTACCGAGTTCGATCGGCCAAAATGCTGGCCACTTGTTTGCACATGATGCAAGGGACGCCATTCATTTACCAAGGCGAAGAGCTTGGCATGACCAACGTGAATTGGCACAGCATCGACACTTACCAAGACATCGAAACGCGCAACATGTACACGCAAGCGGTGCTGCAAAACGGCAAGTCGCCCCATGAGGTGCTGCGTGCCATTCAAGCCAAAGGTCGTGACAACGCCAGAACGCCCATGCAATGGTCGGATGCACCCCAAGCAGGGTTTACTGAGGGCTCACCGTGGCTGCCTGTCAACACTAACTATGTTCACGTCAACGCCACTCGAGCACAAAGCGATGCTGACTCGATTTTTCATTACTACAGACAACTCATCGCGCTCCGAAAAAACTGGCCTGTCATGGTGGCTGGCAACTTCGAACTGTTGCTTCCAAAGCATCCAGCTCTTTTTGCTTTTACCCGCCGCCTGAACAAGCTTCAACTTTTGGTGTTGTGCAACTTCAGTGGGCAATTTCAAGGTCTGCCTTTAAAGCACTTGCCCAATTTTGAATCTGCGCAGCCCCTCATTGGCAACTTGGCCTTTGAAGAATGGGCGCAAGCGCAAGACACCTTGGCGGCTTGGGAAGCCCGGGTTTATGTGCTGACCGAAACCTGAGATGTGTGTCGCATGCGGGCATGGGTAGCGCGTGCATGCGGTATCCAACCCAGGCTCACCCAGCGGTGCCACATGAGCAGCCCACGAATCCATTCGTCGGCCGCATAGGCAATCCATACGCCTGTCAGACCCCAGCCCCAATGCACGCCCAATAGCCAACTGCCCCCCGCCAGTACCAAGGCCATTGAACCAGAACCGGCGTAAAAAGGGTAACGTGAATCGCCAGTGGCTCGCAATGCGGAAATCACAATCAAATTAAATGTACGCCCAGTTTCAAGCAAGATGGACCACCAAAACAAGCGCTGGCCTTGCGCCAAAATGTCAGGATCTTGGGTGAACCATCGCAGCAAGCTGGCGCCCTTCCAAGCCATCAGCACCGCCACCACCATGGTGACCAACAAGCCAATGGTTTGCGCGCGCTTCACCAACACATGTGCGTCTCGCAACTTGCGTGCACCCACGAGGTGCCCCACCACCATTTCCACAGCCATGCCAATGGCTGCGCCGCTCATCAAAATCCACATGTTGAACTGAAGCACATAGGCCTGAGTGGCCAAGGCCTGCGTGCCCATGACACCCACCGCAGCCACGCTCACCATGAAGGCCAGCTCCCAGGCCAGGTTTTCTGCCGCACCTGGTAATCCGATGTGCAAGATGTGCTTCATTTGCGTCATGCGAACACGCCAAAAATCAGACCATGCCGGCGTGATCTGTAAGCGCTTGCGCCACAACAAGCCATGCAAGCCAAGGCCGACCAAACGGCTGACCACCAAAGCCGCTGCAAAGCCAGGCAGCCCCATGCCTTGCCATTCAACGCCAAGTCCTGCCCATCCGTGCATCAAAGGCCAAGCCAAACCCACATGGACGGCATGCATGACCACCATCACCCAGAGCGTTTCGCGCGTTCTCAAATGCGCACGCATCACACTGGCCATGCATGCATTCCAAGCATCGAGCAACAGCGCCAAGGACAAAGCTTGCAGCAAAGGTGTGGCCAAAGCCAACACTTCGGTGGGCGCATTCAAGCCTTGGAGCATGGGCTTTGCAAATAACAGCGCCACCAAGGCCATGCTGCCGCCCATCCAGGTACCTGCCGCCAAGGCAGCCCGCGATACGCGATTGGCTTCTTCGTGGTGTCGTGCGCCTAAATTTTGACTGACCACCACGCCAATGCCGGCACCCACCAAGCGAAAGACCATGAAGAGCAGGCCAAACAAGTGGTTGGTGAGCGCAAAGGCGCCGCCTGCATCATCGGAAATGTGCGCGGCAAAACTGGTGCCCAGCATGCCTACCGCCATGCCCACACCCAGCTCTACAAACAAGGGCGCCGCAATGGCGCCAAAACGCAGCTTCATGAGTTCAAGGTCAAAGGGGTTGAGTGAGTTTAAAAAGCGCCCAGAACCGTAGCTTTACTACGCAGGTAAGAAAATAACATTTCAATTTATCGCTTGACCAAGGGCTTAGATTGCTTATTTTGCTTGATTATTTTCTTGTTTCAGCGATGATGTTGTCTTTAATTGACAAGCATGATTCCACTGCATTTTGTAAAAATTACAAGTAGTTACATTACAAATTAACCGCTTTCCGCTGCCTTCTTTGAAGCCTAGAAACACATGATTTCTTTTGATTCGCCCCGTTTGATTGCTGACATCGGCGGTCTGTACGCACGATTTGCATTGGAAACGAGCTATGGTGAGTTTTCCCAGCAACGCAGCCTGCGTTGTGCCGACTTTCCCAGTTTTGAAGCCGCTGTATCGGCTTACTTGAAAAGCTTGAAAATCTCGGGCGTAGCGCACGCGGCTGTGGCCATTGCCAATCCGGTGGATGGCGACCAGGTGCGAATGACCAACTACCACTGGCAATTTTCCATCGAAGAAACTCGCGTCAACCTGGGGCTGGAAACCTTGGTCGTGGTCAATGATTTCACATCTCTGGCCATGGCCCTGCCCCGCCTCACAAGCCATGATTTCAGGCAAGTGGGCTCTGGCCATGCCAACAAAAACAGTGTGATTGGCTTGCTGGGCTCAGGCTCCGGTTTAGGCGTTTCCGGCTTGATTCCTGCTGGCGACGGTTGGACATCTCTAGGCTCAGAAGGGGGGCACACCGGTTTTGCACCCGCCGATGAACGTGAAGTTGCCGTTCTGAAATTTGCATGGCGTCAGTTTGAACACGTGTCTTTTGAGCGCCTCTTGTCGGGCCCTGGTTTGGAATTGATTTACTTGGCCATGGCAGAAATGCAAGACCTGACGGTACAGCCTTTGGCAGCGCCCGACATTACCCGCTTGGCGCTAGAGTCTCAAGAGGTTTTGTGCATCCAAACCTTGGACGTTTTTTGCAACATGTTGGGCACCGCTGCCAGCAACTTGGCAGTCACGCTGGGCGCCACTGGGGGCATTTACATTGGCGGCAGCATTGTGCCGCGGCTGGGTGAGTTTTTTGACCGTTCAGGTTTTAGGCAACGGTTTGAACACAAAGGCAGGTTTACAGAGTACGTAAGCCACATCCCCACCTATGTGATCACGGCGGCAGAGGCCACATTCTTGGGCGCATCGGCTATTTTGGACACCCAATTGCGCGCCTTGAACAATGCACCAGGCTCTGCCATCCTGACCCAAATCCGTCGCTCACGGGCCGACTTGTCGCCGGCCGAACAGCGCGTAGCCGATTTGGTATTGTCTAAACCTCGCTCAGTGTTGAGCGACCCCATTCATGACATTGCGCTGTCGGCCCAAGTGAGTCAACCCACTGTCATCCGTTTTTGTCGCTCCGTGGGATGCAAAGGTCTGTCGGATTTCAAACTGCGCTTGGCTTCAGGCTTGAGCATGTCGGTGCCCATCACCCACTCGCAGGTCACCCTGGACGACTCGATGTTGGAATTGGGTGCCAAGGTCTTGGGCAATACTGCCAATGCCATCTTGCAACTGCGCAATGAACTGCAAAGAGAGTCGATCGACAGGGCCATTCAGTTGGTGGCTGCCGCCGATCGTGTTGAGATTTTTGCACTGGGCAACTACGCCTCAGTGGCGCATGACGCACAAACCAAATTTTTACGCTTGGGCCTGCCTTGCGGTGCGCACACCGAGGCCCACCTGCAAGAACTTACAGCGGCCTCCCTCCAACCCGGCACTGTGGCCGTCATCATTAGCAGCGGCGGTAAGCTGCCCGAGTTAATGGTGCTGCAGGAGATTATTCAACAACGGGGCGCAGCCCTGATTGCCATCACAGCCAATCAATCGCCCTTGGCCCGCAAAGCCGATGTCGCCTTGGTGGCGGAACACAACGAAAATGCCAGTACGCATTTGCCCATGGTCAGCCGCGTTCTGCATCTTCTGCTCATCGACATCTTGATTGTGGGCCTCGAATTGCGCTACGCTTCTGCTCAAGAGATCTCCGATTTAGACCTTCTGCCCAGCAAGGCCCGCGCGCCCAGCTCAGGTTCAGGCGTGCGCTCCGCACCACCCCAAAAACCATACATTTCGCACAGCCAATGAATGTCAAAAGAAGGGATTACCCTTATGTAATTTTCATTCGTACAGCCTGCAAAGTCGTGTAACTTAATTACAATCTTGGCCCATATAAGCTTAAAATCAAGATTTGCTGGCACGCCCAATGTGTGCGTTGCAATCGTTCAAAAAGGAGTATCTGCTACATGATCGACTACGCCAGCCGGCAGCGCACCCCCCGCAAGCACGTGATTGGGATCACGCTGGTGGTGGTGTTGCACGGGCTGCTGTTTTGGGCCATCAATTCCGGACTTGCACGCAAGTTTGTGAAGGTCATCAAAGGACCGGTGGAAGCCGTTCTTTTGGAAGAAACCAAACCAGACATTCCGCCGCCCCCACCGCCGCCGCCCCCTAAGAATTTGCCGCCGCCACCGCCCGCTTATGTGCCGCCGGTGGACATTCAAGTGGCTGC
>Ga0214921_10001538_pt1 | contig 39070 bp, 47 predicted proteins | sample LL1505_MetaG_FD_177992 | JGI IMG/M metagenome (GOLD analysis project Ga0214921, IMG submission 177992) | Freshwater microbial communities from Lake Lanier, Atlanta, Georgia, United States - LL-1505 | ecosystem: Environmental > Aquatic > Freshwater > Lake | place: USA: Georgia | collected...
CCTTGGCCACTGCATCAGGATCCTGGCTCAGCAATGTGTTGGTTTCACGATCAAACATTCCGTTGATGCCAACTTTTAAGCCCACGGTTTTGGCTATGCTACTCATTAACACAGCACGTACCAGCCCTTTGTAAGCAGTGTCAGCGCCTTGATTGTAGAAGAATGTGCCCCAGTCAACATTGGGCAAGAACATAAAGTCTGTTTGTACATAACCACGCTTGGGGTCACCGGCTATGGGGGTACGTAGATGTACTTCCCCTGCTTTTTTTACATATTGCTTTGGGTCAAGTCCATGGCTTTGCGCCCACTGTGTAAGACGTGCGGCCATTTGTTCTTTGGAGATCTCATTGGCATCAATGGCAATGTCAAGATCGCCCGATGTGGGGACTTTGCCGGTTGATCCTAGCCAACGCTCACGTGGCAAGTCTATGCCAATCAGTTGTTCTAACCACATCACTGTGGCTGGGATATCACTTTGATTGATACGTTGGGTGAGTGGCTTACCATCAGCATCTTTAAACACATTGCCACCTTCTGCCAGCATGGCACGTGGTTTGCGACTTTCGTTGTAACCTCGAACAACATTGGGGTCGTTCATATCAACATCGGGTTGGGTCGACCCTTTTGTGACTTTTTCCATGGCTGATGCTATCATGCTTTGCATTTGACGGGCACCGGCCTTGTCTCCGGTCACAGGGTCCACAAAGGCAGCGGTAGTAGAATCCCACTCATACTCGGTTTCAGATCTTTGCCCATTGGCCGCAATAAAGATGCCTTTTTCCTTGTGTCCATCAGGTATGGTGTACACAGGATTGGTCATTACTCGTTGGTACTGTGGAATAAAATGTGTGATCATGTAGTCACGCACCAGTTTGGGATCTGTGGCAGTGACCATGGCTTGAATTTGTGCCATGTTGGGCTTGGTCTTTGTTTCACGGGCAAGCCAGGCCGCAAATGTTTTTTGATATTCTGCCAGATCCATGGCTTCGCCAGGACCTTTGGAATCATTGATTTTACGAGCCACTGCTTCCCACGATTTTGTAAAGGAGTCAGCCACAGGTACTATATTAGAACTTTGTTTGGCACCAGAGGCAGCGGCAGCGATGGACTGGGCCCAAGACTTGGGATCTTTGCCAAGCTGTATTTGCCCACCGCTCCAAGTACCGCGCTGGGCGGCCTGGCCAATGGTTTTTAAGTCACTCAGCAGACCTTCGCGAAATATATCATGAATTTTCATCAGTGCGCCTTACAGTGCGTGTGAATTTGGATGGATCACGCATCTTTATGGCGTTGATCAACTTTCGTTGTAGGTTGTCGGACTGCTCGCTGTCGTAGGTTTCTTCAATTTGCTCTAGCAAACGAATGGCGCTGGCAATAACATTGGAGGCACGAGTTTCTATCACGTGTCTACGATCATGTTCGATGTACATGGCATCGAGTTCTTCTAATATACTACGAGTCTTTTTTTGCATGGTCCAAAGCCTTTTTATTATTTATTGCTTGGAGCATGTATTTCTATCAAAGGAATCTCACACGGATGTTGCAAAATCCACTGTATTGTTTGTGCTATATGGGTTAAATCCAGCCAATCACTGTGTTCTGGCAGTCCGTCATTTAACCCACCAGCTGTGATATGAGTGGTTTTTATACCATTTTTTTCATTTAATTGCAGACTGCGATCTCTGAGAGCTCTTTTCTGGATGCTGTAGCGAGCATATCGATTATCAGCGATGTCAAGCCCTAGGTGCTCTGACACACTGCCAATATTAAAAATGTGGCCTTTTATTTGATTTTCGCTCCAGACTGTATGCACTGTTTCTAACAAGGCCAACTGTCCGTTGTCGCAGATAAAAGAACTGTTAATAAAAATACTGTAGTTTGCAATTTGTTGTTTGAAGTGCTCCTCACTGCCCGGGATATGAAATCTAAGATCGTAGCCAGTGGCTCGGCTGGCAAATTCAGCCTGAGGAAATATCTTTTTAACAGCTGACGCCACTGTGGTATCGTCTGGGTTTCCAGTACACAATATCATGTTAATAATTTACTCCATTCAGGACAAAGGCTGTGAAAATCATTTCCTCGAACAGCATCTAATTTTTTTATATAGTTTAAAAATCCCGTAGGAACTGTGTTATCAATCTTTAAACTTTGTACTAATGCAATGAGTTCAGGATAGTTTTTAAATTTCTCCATTAGAGTAGCATGAGCACGAGGATTCAAACTGTGGATCTGACATTCAGAATGCGCTTTTTGAAAGATCAATTGCACTGGGTCACCGTACCGATTGGTTTTAAAATTGGCCTGGTACCAATCATACAACTCGTCTAGATAATATAAATTCAAACAACTCCATACACAGTTAATATTAAACATGTGATTGTGTGGCATATTTTTATAAAACCAAGTCATAGTATCAATCACATGATTCCAAGTTGATCCAGGCCGTTGATATTCAAATCTTTCACCCACATCATCTATGCTAAAGTAAATTTCTACTAGCTTGCATTCTGCCCAAATGTCCAGCACTTCTGTGCTAGGGCGCACAGTGGCATTGGTATTGTAAAATATCCGTACATCACCCAGTCCTTTGACTTGCTTTATTTTCTTTAACAACGTGACATGATTATCACTCAACAACGGCTCGCCACCACCGTGGAAATGCACTGTTTTTAACCCACTCAACAGTTCAAGATTTTCTATCTCCATCTGAGTGTGTTTGTCATATCTGTAAATTTCTATACTCTTGTGAGGGTGCATTTTTTGATAGTCTGGAATCCAAGCAGTGCTGGCCAATGGACTGCATATCACGCATTTAAGATTGCAAAGATTGCCCACTGAATAGTCTATGGCTGTGGGACTGGCACAGTCTAATTCTGTGTCGCGATGATATGTTTCGTATAGTTCTTGAGATGTTTGTCGACGACTACGGATACCATTGGCTTCAAGATCATAACAAGGTTGACACCCAGGTATAGGTTGGTCATTTTCAACCATGATCTTGAAGGTTTTGTGTTCTGGACCGTTCCAATAATCGTCGAGACGGACAGAATCAAATGGTTTGCCAGTGCCACGATAAAAACTACAGGGCGTATAATCTACTCCGCTTGGTCTAGACCAAACTGCCATGTTTTTGTAGATCTCATAGCAAAAGTATTTTCGATCTTTCATGTCTGTTTGATTTGGCCCAGGAGTTGTTTGAGCTTGTTGCTGTTGACATCAGCTGTGACTTTGCTGACCTCTCCTGTGTCTTCATCGACTGTGTTGTTTACTGTGCTCTTGGCTTTGATGGAATCATAGATGCTGGGTTTTTTGACAAAGCCCGAACTCTGTTGCTGATCTTCGCCTAGGTCACGAATACGCAGAGTTTCAAGGTCAAACTCTAGATCTACTTTTTGTCCAACACCGGCACTGGATCGAGTTTTCATTAACTGGATCTGATAACGTCCACGTTCACGCATGGCTCTGCTTGTAAAGATACCAAACACGTTGTCTGCTGTGTTGATCTTTGAAATACCACCTGAAATATGACTGTGATCAAACTCAATTTCTTCCACAGCCGCACGATTCAACTGACTCGCTGTGACAAACAGCACATTGAGTTCTTTGGCCAGGTTGCGCAGTTCTTCTGACACATACTTGTCTTTGACGAACAGGTCATTGGGACTGACTTTGGCGCTCACTGGCATGATCAAGTCCAAGTAGTCCACACACAAAAAGTCCACACGCTTGCCTGTTTTTACTTGTAGTTCTTTCAAATATGCACGAATGTCATTGACTGTGCTCTGTGCTGGCATGTATTTGATCTGTAGTGCGCCAGCTTTCTTTTGCATCATCTTGACTTTCATTTCCACTGTGTCAATGTCTTTGAAAATTTCTTTGCTGGATGTATTGGTCATCATGGAGTCAATACGCATACTACACAGCCCTTCACTGAGTTCCAGTGTAAGATAACAGCCATTGAGCCCGGCTTGCGCCCAGTTCACTGCCAAGTTCTGCATGAACAATGATTTTCCTGAACCCGATCCTCCAGCAAAGATCTGTAGTTCACCTCTATTAAATCCGCCATACAACAATCTATCTAAAGCTGGCCAGCCTGTGGAGTTTTGTCCGTTGTTGTTTTTCAATGCCATGAGTCGAGCTCTAGGATCATCAAAGTAGTCTGTGCCCAAGTCCTTGGTCAATGAAATCTGTACAGCATCTTTGATCAACTTTTCCACCGGATCAAAGTTGCCTTTTTCCAACAAGTCTGCTGACTTTAATATGGCACGTTCTAGCTCTTGGCGTCGAGTAAAGCCTTCAAACTCTTCCATGAACCAATCAAGATGTCCATCATTTAGTTCTGGAATTTCTTCTAGACTGATGTTTGTAACTGCTGATACTTGCCGGCGATCTGGCAGAGTTTTATGCTTGTCTGCATGTTCTTTGATAAACTTGGCCGCTGAACGCAGACTGCGATCAAAGTTTTCTTCATTGTAGATATTTTGCACTCGCACAAAACTCTGTGCGTCTTGCATCATTATTTCTAAAAACAGTCGTTGTACTTCTACTGAATAGTCTTTCATTTGCGTTCTCTCGTTGTATCTATGCATTCGATTATCATGTCTGCAATTTTTCTATGTGTCATGGAGCCTGGGTGGTCGTCCAGTGGGGCATTGTCTTCTTGTATGTCTCTAATACTGTGCCAGGGATTTATCCATTGTTGCCAATCGATGAGTTCAAGATTGTTGCGTAATCTTTCACTGAAATCCTGTGTTTCTTTGTGGTCAAGACCCTGGTATAAACTTTGGGCATAGTCACTGGGTTCACTGCCTGTGAGCATGTCTTCGGTCCAGGGTACCATACCGTTGATGAACCAAATATCTCTACCAGCATCATCGGCCATTTGTTGCAGTATCCTTGTGTAGTCTATCAATGACATTATATTACCATAGTCATGATTGAGCAATTGATATTGAGCCACAAAGTTCTTGTCCGCCAAATTTTGATCTGTGTAACTGCCTATGTAGAATCCGTGTTTGGGGCTAGGGTATACCCAGTGCCGATGTAGCGCACTCCATTGTACAAAATAAACATCATGCTGTCTGTCCAACAAGGCCTTGGCCGCACGAGTAAAAATTTTAAGATTGCTGGATCCACCTTCGGCACAGTTGTCTGCGTTGCCAATTAAGTTTGGATAGATTCTAGAATCTTGTTGTACATCATCAAATCCTGCTCCCATGGTTATGCTACATCCGCCAAAGTAATTTTTTAAACCCATTGTAATTCCTTTAACTTGGGTAGAATCGCTGTGTCAAACCAATGTTGATTTCCCAATGGCCCTTGGTGGCCAAACCATTTGTGCGTTTCAAAATCTGCTGGTTGATTTACATTGTAGTTCACAGAATAGTAAGTGTTTTGATCTAACAGTATTCGTGGATCGCTGTAGGCTTGTTTTTGTACACTATTTAGAGTAGACCAACCTGTGATTGGCTGAAAGGGCTCAGACAAGTTTAGTATCAGTATACGGTTGGTAATTTTTTCTAGATACGCAATCAAGGTTATCAATTGACGTAGTATCTGTGCTTCTTGCCAACTGCGATTCCATTGATCAACGTCTTGTCTACCAAGCTGGTGGCGAGTCAATTGTTTTAGTCCGCTGTGGCAGGGTACTTCTTTCCGTATAATTTCATTGAGATTATTATCAAACTTAATGTAGTTTTTTAATCTAGCATCATTTTCAAACACAGTGAGTCGTTCAATGGGAGGTACTCCAATGACCACATAGTCATCTGGGTTGAATAGGTTTGAGTTAGCGACAATGATATGAGCGATGCTGTCTATGTTGTTTCCAGGCCAACTAAAGTTTTCAACGCCTTCAATGTCAAGTTTATTGGCCAGTAACCCCCACCACGAATCTCTGGGTTCAACGCAGAAACCCGGAGTGCTGTAACTGTCACCGTAGATAAACAATCTAGACATTGAGTTTCCTTAACAAATTCTTCTTGGCCATCTCTATCTTTATACGACTGGTATTTCTAGATTCAAATATGCTCAACATGGTCGCGGCTTTGCCATAGCGGCGAACAGCATCATTGACATCTTTGACATCGGCGGGCCAGTTGGGCATGCTCACTGCCCAGCCCAGTTCCAGGGCACGGTCAACCAGTTTCATTCCAGCTTCATCATGATCAGGCACCACAGTGACTTCTCGTTCCAGCGATCGTATCAAGCGCACCTGTGCATCATTGATTTCAGCGTGTAGCACTGCCAGGCCGCTGACGCACAATGCATCAAACACACCTTCCATGACCAACACATGCTGCCAGCTGTCTCGTTGCAGGTCTGTGCCAAATACATAGCCATGTTGTATGTCTTGTATGTACTTGGGTGTTCTATCGTCTAGGAATCTAGTGGTATGTCCTACCACTTGCCCGTCATGTGTAAAAGGAATCACGATACCCGGTCTAGGCATGGTTTTATAAAACAGTGGATAGTCTGTGGGTATGCCACGAGCATTGAGATATTCCACAGCTGATTCATTTAGGGGTTGGGTGTCTGCTGGCAAGTCACGGTCTTCAAACTCAATGCCCTGTAACTTATTGATTACCTGTTGACGATCACTGAGTATGCCTTCGATGTTCTTGTGCTTGAGACTTTCAAGATTGATACGTTCAATCTCGTTGCGATCTACATTGAGCCAACCCAGTAGCTTTCTAGCTTTGAACGACAAGTTACGACCCAACACAAAGCTGGCAGTGAATCCGCAGTTGAAGCAATGATAGCTCCAGTCTTGATTTGAGATTTTGATACCGCCACGCTGTCTACGATCTGCACTCTCTCCATTGTGTACGCAACAGGGTGCATTGAAACTTACCCAGCCCGAACTGGTGCTTTTGCGTTTGCCTGGCAAGTAAGAAAGTATGTCTATCACACTAGCATTTTAGCATACTTTATGTGTTCAATCAAGTGGTCTGCTATGAGTTGATGGCCTTTTTCATTGGGATGTCCTCCACGAGCAAAAGGTTCAACATCCAAATCTCGTTTCTTTTGGTTGAGTATGTCTCGGAAATTGGTGCCTGAATAGATAAGACTGGGTGCTGTGACACCATACCGATTTTCCAATACTGAAAACTGTACCACAGGTATGCCATACCGGCTCTGTGCTTGGTCAAACAAGTTAATGGTTTGTTGGAAGTTGTATTCGGCCCAGTCAACATGATAACTCATGCCCATCCATGTTTTCTGTAGTCGAAACCAATTGTCATCGATGTCTGGGTTGGGCTGTGTGAGCCAGGTACCGTGCATGTGTCGATTCCACTGTGGATCTTTGCGGCTTACTTCATGCAAGGGATTAAACCAACTTTGTCGAGTGGCATCTGTTAACCCCACTACAAAGATAACATCATCTGTGGGCATGCCATTACGCAAATACCACATGAGATTCCAGCGCATGCTTTCCAAACTTGAGCCCGGAAAAGCCATGTTGTCTAATTCTAATCCGTAGTGGTCGGCAATGCGTCCAGCATAACAATTGGCCAGTCGATAAGGCCTGTTTTCATCATAGTGATCACGGAATTCAGCTTCCGTGAGATCACGGAATTCAGGGGCTACAAGTTCATCGCCATAGGTCCAACTACAGCCAAATGCCACTAACTTCTTTATCTTCATCTATAAGCGATTGATGTAATGAATCCGTTGTTGACTGCGGCATTGGGATTGTTGACATAACCTTCACCAGCTGTAACTACCACAGCACCTGTCAGTGTGCCAGCAGATGCAGTGGCATAGGCAGTGGCGCCGGTACCTTCACCTATGATATCAATGTTTGGAAACGGTGTAGAAATCCACTGACTGCCTTGATTGTTTATGGTAACGTTGGTTATTTCACCACCGCTGACCAGCACGTTGCCAACCTTGGCCTTGTAACCGTATTGGTTGACTTCAAAACGAAGATAGTTGTGATATCCTTCTACATTGAAGTGGTCACGTTCGACTTGATTGATATACTGTTTTTGATTGCCTACATCATACCATGGGCCCAACTGTGTGCTTGAACCCTGGGCTTTGACGTTGCCCGAAAAATTATCAAAGGTCATTTGGAAAGTGACCAGGGGACGACCTTGTACATACACTGCTGAAGTGTGATTGCGGTTAGGGTTGCTGGCACTGATTTCTGGCTGTGTGGGCACTGTCATTATTTCGCTGGGCACAAATGCAGGATATACTGAATCCACTACATCTGCCGTGCCACGTCCGCCGGAGTAAGCGTTGGTAAACACAGGCTCATACAGCTCGCTGGTCACGGTGTTACGATCCAAACTCCAGCCCACTGGCTGTGCATCAATGTCGTCTAGTTCAGTGCTGAGCAGGGTGATTTTGGCTCGTCCTGTGGTGGCATTCAGGATTTCCAAATCTTTGCTCAATAGCAGTATATCGCCGTTGGTACTGATCAGTCTAAATGTAATGGTACTGCCTGAAATGTTTACAGGTTTCTCATCTTGATTAACAAACTCGAATAATATGACGTTGTCCACGCCACGATGTATTTTTAAATTTTTTGCGTACACAGGTTGCCACCTCCGTTTGAATGTGTCACCCACACCTGAGGTATCAATCAATAATACCTGTTGCTTTTGCTGATATAAATAGGCAGTGGTTGAATACATTTATAATTTCCTCTAGATATTTATGGGCACAGAAATCTTTGCAAAAATAGCAGAACGCTACCCCTTTATCACCTTCTGTACCTACGCTGGCAACGAATACATAGGCGTGGTGCAAAATCGCGACGATGCTGTAACAACTATCTACGATTTTGGAAATATACAACATGCAGAGCTCAAAAAGCTATTTCTTGAACTGGCCAATCAATGGTGGTGGGAAAGCAACCGTAGCATACCTATAAACATATTCTTGAAAAACGATTGGGAAATTTTCCGTCCGTATTTGCGCACTTTTGTCAATAAAGATCTAGAAATCTTGCATGGTCCTGCAACCAGTTTGGCTGATATTGCCCGCAAGAAAAGCAAAAGAAAATCAATAACTCTGGTACGTAGAGTCGATTAACTGAGTTAGTATCTTGGCAATTAACTCGTGCCCAGCAGTGTTTGGGTGCCCAATTTCTCCAGCCTGACCGTTGGCATCATAGAAGTAGTCTCCTGGGGTCAATTCTGCAAACAAACTATCATTGAGCAAATCCATTACAGCAGGATCTTTGCGTAATTCATAGCATAAAGATGTTGCGGCAAGTTCCTGACGTTGTTGAACATCCTCAACCAGCGATGGAAAAGCATAGATCAAATAGCTGATGCCTTGTTGTTTGAAATACGATGCCAACATCAGCACGTCTGAACTTAATGCAGTAAACTCGGCCCTGGCATCAAATTGATTGACAAATGCTGTCATAAACTCGCCACCTTCTTGTGGTTTGATAGACTCATGATAGTCTTCTCTATCAAACTTCCAACTGTTGTTGTCATTGACTGCAGAATACTGTTCAGTGCGATGTAAGAAAGTCAACTGTATCAACGCCAAGGTATTGGGTGGAAAATCTATAGCATCTCTTACTGTGCTTCTAATAATGCGTCTGTTACAGGAGTTGGGTTTGCCAGCATTTTGCAGGGTGGCATTGTAGTGCTTGGCTACGAGATCTCCATAGACCACTTCACCACGATCTCTTCGGTACCAGTCTCCGGTAAACGAACACCCATTGGTGTAGACATGATCAAACTTTTTCATTGATCAAGTTCATGTGCAAGGCTACCAACGATGCATAGCTCACAGCATGGGCTTTTTTGAACGTATACCCTCGGCTGTCGTCACCATCCCACACTGAGTCAAACACTTCCGCCCAGGGCTTGTGTTGTAAGTGTGCTTTGCCTGGACGAATAATAGATATAAAAGCTGCCATCCTGGGTATCGAGTCTGGCTTCATTGAGGCCAACAGATCCACATAGTTACCCACGTGTACCAACTGAGAGGCCCAGGGTTGGTCAGTCCACAGCCGTTGCCATGGAGGCTCCTGCGTCAGCATTTGTTCATAATGCTCAGGATTTTGAATCAGTTTATAAACACTCATGTTCAGCAGATCAATCTTGAAATACCCACGTTGTTCTGCTTCACGATAATCTACACTGGAACAATTTAGCAAAGGATCTCTAGGAATGTCTGTGACATAGATTCCAGAGTTATGCAAACGACTTTGCCCATCGTTGTCCTGTCTTGCCGGTGTATGCTTTATTAACTTTAAGATGATATCTCTATCAGCCAAGTCAATGTCAATATCTGCGCTCATGATTTGTCCGCGGTTAGTAAAATATTATACAGTATTTCACTACTCTTTGCATGTGTTACGGTTGAAAAACATTGTCTATAGTTGCTTTCCAAAATTTGTCTAGCATGGTCACTTTGGAAAACTTCTGGGTTATCATAGAGCCATTTTACTGCATCAACAAACCCATGATATCGTTGTTGGTGATCTTCAATTTGGTCAAACTGTTTTAGTGAGTCGGGCAACAGGTCCCAGGCAGTGGCTAGCCCCAACTGATTATAAAGATAGTAAATGTTGGCACCACCCAATGGCATTGGAATATTGCCTGTAAAAAAGCATTTCCAGGCTTTTTCAGTCAACGCCAATTCGTTATTTTGCCAAGTGCTTTCTGGGAAAATAACACACCGATACTCATAGTATTCGGGCATCAACAGATAGCCCGGTAGTATCTCACCAAATTTACCGTCACTGCCAAGAGGTATACCTTCTTGATAATAGTTGGTGTGGTCACGGCCTTGTCCGCGAGGTTGATATTGTTCTTGATATCGATCGTTTACCCATTTCCGAAAAGCAGTGTCTTTGGAACTTTCAAAAAAACTATCCACGGTGCGAACCAGTCTATTGTAATTTGAAATAACAGGAAGATCTGGTATAGCATGTTTTAACATATCAACAGAATGATGTCGCCATGATCTATTGGCACCGTTGATATAGATCATATTTTTATCGCGTACAATATTTTTATAGTGCTGTGGTCTGTAGGCTGTGGGATATCTTGAATCTAACCAATATTCTTTTACAGCATAGTGATCTTGAAACACTGGTATGTATCGTTGACTGTAGGCATGATCAGAGTGTAGATACGAATCAATCACTATGTAGGCATGATCAAATTGTTGTAAAATCTCAACAGCATGTTCACTTGAAGTGACCAAAGGATCAGCGTGATTATCTAAAAAAATTAAATCGTATCTATCAGCATTGTCTAGTTGTTCTCGGGGAAAAGGGTCAGACAGTAGATCTATATACAGTATATTTAGATAATCCTGACGGAAATCACCAGGGTCTGTTATAATCCAGGAAAGATCTGGACCTTGTTCCCACTGATTGTTGTGATGCCATGCTTGTAAAAAATCAAAAATCATCAGTCCCACTAGATCTTTTTTTGAACTCTGTACGTTAAGCTTCATTACCATCCTGCTTTCTTTAAAATCTCTTTGGCATATTCTTGGTCTGCTGGGTAATCACGAAACTTCTTTTGCCAAAACTCAGGATCGATCCAAGGCCACACAATTTTAGTTTGGTCTGGATCCATGTTTTCTAACCAGGCTTGCCCACTGTCACAGTTATACAATACCCAGGCGCTGATACGTCCAGTACTGACAGCATAGGCTATGGTATTGTCGTTGCCATAACGCAGGAAATCGTGTGCAGGATGATTGTGTGTTTCTGCCCAAGTAATAGAATATTCTACAGCACGAGACAGAGCATCAGTCACTGATTCTCGGCGTAGATAGTCTGTGAGATATTCGGTATAGATTGCATCGCGACACCAGTGATCAATCTTTTTATTTTTTTCCACTACCCAATCAATGAACCTTGCTGTATTGACAGCATTGATAGCCACACAGTGACGTCCAAATTTTACAAAAGCACGATAGTAAGGTGAGCGAGCAAAGTCATCAAATGTTTTGAGCTTGGCACTGCCTTGAGTCATTGTGTAAAAACGTAGATAGGCCTGTAATCCTAGTTGTACTCCACGATCATTTTGACTTTGGTAACGTTGTTTTTGTTCGCATACATGCACAGCAAGACTGGTCTCTCGCTGGAACCCTTTCTCGCAGTACTGGCACACATACTCAGTCTTTATCTGCGTGGCCGTGCTCACGTTGATACTCCTTGATATCTTTCTTTGTTACAAAGTTGGCTAGAGTTTCAATGTCTGATATTTTCATTGCTGGGAACTGATCTAACAAAAACTTTTTGACTTCGTTACTGCCTGCTTCTTTTTTCTTGGGAGCAATCCATTGATGACGATGCGTTCCCATGCCTGGGCTTACTGATGTAGCGGCCAGCCATTGTAGTTTGGGATGTTTGTTTATGGCAAAGAAATGTTTGTTTAATCTTTCGTTGGTAGCAATGAGATAAAACTCTTGCAGTTCTGATGATCCGTGTACTGCTGAGCCCCAGCGTATCATGAGATAGTTTGAGAACTTCTTGCGCTCTTCATCTGTAAGGCTGTCATAGAATCCGCGATTCTTCTGATCAAACTGCATCATCTCATTTTGTATACTCAGCTTTTCCATCACCAGGCCTTGTTGTAATCTATGACTTCACAGTTGCGTGAAATATCCTTGACAAAATAAACACAGTCGGGTTCTGGATCATTGCTCAATGGAATACACAGTATCTGTCCATTTTTAAGTTTGGGCGCATACCAGGCCACATCATGATAAACGTCTACAATTTCTATGTCAAGGAAACTGGGTCTAAAACTGGTCAAGGGATTGAACTGGAATGCTTTGAATCCTCGATCGTTGATTGATGTCAAGGGGAGCATTTCCAAGTCGCCAAGGTCGGGCTCGCCTATGAGTATTTGCCAGTCTATGGGCATGCGTATTTTATTTTGACCAATCTGTAGTACCAGAGCCGGCGAGTTAAAACTTTCCAAGAAGATCAGCGGAATGTAATGATAGTCTGGATCCGACGGATCTGAATTATCCAGGATAGCAAAACGCATGTCGTCCACTTCTTCGGGTAGCGTATCTAAATCGTAAGCAGTATTATCTAAAGTCAGTATTTTCATAGTATTATTATACAATATAATTTTTGTAGCCGCGACCTAATATTACACCATTGTCACGACTTTGTAGTAATCCAAATCCATGCATAAGCAAGTAAGGCACAACCGTTCCTCCTTTGCCAATGTACACTCCATTGTATGTGTAGGTATCGTCAACACAAATCACGCACTGGTCACTCATGCGTGGTAGTAGATTAGCCATCTGGATTAAATGACTAATCTGACTATTCATATTGGACATTGTCAATCCATAACGTTGATACCAGGTCTGTTGCTCCTGGATCATAGTAGATGTTTTTGTTGTTTCCCAATCCCAATCAAAGTTGTCCAAATATAACACTTTGATATTTTCAAGCAAGGTGTTTTTAGTCCACTCCACTGCTTCAGCACAATGAAACTCACAGTTGTTGTGCCAATCTTGTGGTATATTCCTTTGTGCTCGTTGTATGGCCATGTGGTCAAGATCCACAGTGGCAAATTTCATTCCGTGTTGTTGAGCAAGGTCTGCAAAATAGTAGGTAGAGCCTTCAAATCGATCACTGCCAATTTCTAAAACAACAGCGTCTGGATGTTGTCCTTGAACATGCTCTCCCACACGGGTAAACAAATTGCCCATTAGGTTGTCATCCACTCTAGTTTTTCTTGTGTGAAAGGATAACGTGCTTCTTTGTAAAACTGTTTGCGTTTGGTCAAGTGACGTTTGGCAAACTTACAGGTCGACGTTATGTCCCAGATTTGGACGTGGTCTTTGTCTTCAGCTTTTCTAATACCTCGCCCAATGCTCTGTATAACTCGGACAAAGCTCTTTCCGGGTTCCACAAGCACCAAATTGAAAATCCTAGGAATGTTAATACCAACAGCAGCCACACCATAGGTAGCAACAATAATTTTATCAGTGGCCTCAGCCACTTCGTCATATTCATCCTGTCTGTCCTTTGCTTTGGTTGCGCCCGATACAAACACAGCTCGATCGCCTAGTCGTTTGACCAACTCCTGTCCTGCTGTGATACGATCCACTAATATCAACGTGTTGCCAGTTTCATTTACTTTCTGTATTAGACTGGCCATGGTATCTAGTCTACCCGACTCCTCTAACAGATACTTTAATTCGCTTTGGTAGTTATTGTACTCTACATGATCAACCAACTGCACAATGTTCACGTGGCACTGTGCCAACACACCTCGATCTTGCAATTCAGCGGCTGCCAATCTTGACACTACCGGACCAATGCTGACATGTATGGCCTGGTATTCAAAATCTTCTTTGGGTATAGTTCCTGTCAATCCCCAGCGAATTGGCACTTCCGACATTACACCGGTAAGCAGAGTTTTAAGTGCATCTGCTTTGGCCATGTGTACTTCATCCACTATCACGCAGATCACACCTTCTAAGAACTCACCTATGGTGCAATCTTCTGCGGCTGATCCTGCTTTGGTATTCTTAAGCAATACATTTAAACTCTGCCAGGTGCAGATGGTGTGTTGACGACCCCATTCTTTACGGTCGCCAAAATATACACCCACATCCAGTTCCATGTTGATGTAGTCTTTTTCTGTTTGCGTTACCAAGCTCTTGTTAGGAACAATCACTATGCTCCGTCCATATGGTGTCACTGCATGGCTCAAGGCCGCTGTCATGATAGTCTTACCTGCTCCTGTGGCCACTTCTTGCAGGCACTGTGGGTTGGATAGAAAATTGTTTACTATGTCAACTTGGTAGTCACGCATCATGATAGGTTCACCAGCTTGTGGATGTCCTTTGGGCCAGGAGATATCTTTAAATGTATCTTCTTTGACTTGTTCAAAGTCAAAGGTAGTAGAATACTCGCGTTGATCATCAAGTTCAATGTCGTAGTTGTACTCTTCCAAGATAGGAATAATCTCGGGTAGCAGATTTACATAAGTGCTACCGCCCAATTGAAAATAACTTACCTTACCATCCCATCGCCCCAGGCGTACCGCTGGAAGATACCTGGCATACGGAACATCGTATTTGAACTTATTGACCAATGCTCGTCGAGCATCCAGTTCCAGTCCTTCAATTTTGACGTTGACTTCGTCTCTTATGATCAATTTAGCTAGTTTCAATTTGGTTCCATTTTTGTTTTTAAAATAGGAGAGAGATATTCAACATATTTTTTTTGACTAAGATATCCTGGATGCCGATCAGTTTCTGATACATGGTCAATTTGCATTGATCTCAATGATTGATAAAGATTTAACCAATGGGATTCTTGAATTCCACCAGCTTGGGCATACTGAGAATGTATCATGTTATAAAGATCGAGAACTTCTGCATCATCTCTTGTTTCGGCTTGCAATAAATCCTGTTCATACTCTGTAAGATCCGAGGGTAACGTAATTTTTTTCTGATCAAAGTATCCCGGAGACCATGGCAACAGTGTGTTTACAAAAAATATTTTCCCGCCGCTGGTTTGTTGACAACGTGTTAATACATTGACATACTTAACTAAATCTAATGTGTCCCAATGATCGTTGTGTATTCTGCGCAGATTATCGCCAATTTGATTTAACCAACTGGCTTTATAAGTAACTCCAGGATTGACATTGACATCCACAGATCTTTCTAACCTAGTTAGTACAGGGTATAATTCTAGTCCGGCATGAATATTAAACCTAGGAATAGCAGACCAGGCCACTAGCACAATGTCATAATGATTTTTTGTGATTTCAGTTAGAGTTTCTAAAAAAATCCAATGGTTGTTTCTAGCAGGCTTTGCAATATTTTTTACTGTTCCAAATGATTCAAAAATGGCATTCGTCCAAAGTTGCGGATCATCTTGTTCATATTCCAATCCATGACCTTGTGTCATTGAACAACCAACTGCTAAAATTTTTAGATCTTTCATGTAGGCAATCTCATAGATATTTTTCTAGTTCTGGAAAAGTCAGTTCAAAACTAACTTTCCTATACTGATCGTGTTGTTGTAATCTTGTTTTAAATATTTCAAAAAGATCACTGTCGTCTTCGTTACTCAATAACTGTGCCCAGGTTCTAACATCTTCGTGTACGCTGTGATTTAGATGTTTGGCAATCTCCTGGCGTGCCATTTCGGGCCAAACAGTTGGTCTCATATAATCTGGATTGTGTACTCTGCCCATCCAAGGCTTGGGCAGTCCTATAGTATGACACCATGACACAAAATTGTCAAGATAATAGATATTATAGGCGCTGACGGTATGACTGACACTGATCCTAAAGTTACTTAATTTTTTTTCTGCTTCGATGTATTTTTCTATGTGATTGTGTACTTCATTCCACACAGCTGGATAACGTATATATTCGTATCGCTCGCCAGTGCCGTCAAGGCTGAGTTGTAGATCAATTTCTTTAAACTGTGTCCAGATATCCCACCATTCTTGGTCAGGAAATATGGTAGCATTGGTAGTGTAATGCAGTGTGACGTGTTTGGCCTGTCCTTGATCAATATAGTGTTGTAAGAGTTGTTTTTGTTCTTTGACACCACTTAAAAAAGGTTCGCCTCCTGGGATGTCGATGTGTATGACACTGGGTGCTGACTTGATAAAGTCTGTTACAAAATTTTGTTTGTAGAATTTAAAATGCTGGATATCAACATGATAGATGTCCTGATATTCTTTACGCCATTGACTAGATGAATAGGGATTACAAGTGATACATTTTAAATTGCAGGTGTTTCCAAACGCCAAACTGGCAGTGATAAAATTCTCTTCTGCTAGTTTATATTCCTGATAGTGTTCTTGCCATCGGTCGTAGTCTAGTATACGTTTGCTTTTGATGTTGTTTTCTTCTTCAATGCGACAGCGTTCACAGCCTTTGGGCCATTGTCCGTTTTGGAATTCTTGTTTGACATCCTTTAAAAATTCGCTGTTGGCATAGTCCGATATTGACTGTGCCTGGATATTGAATTTTTGATCGTAGTATTTGGTCTGGAATTTACAGCAAGGGGATATGTCTCCCAACGGGCTGATGTCAATATTGGTCCAGGGTGAATAGCAAAAAGGCATGATTTAGTATAGCATACTTAGTAAAACAAAGTCAAAAAAACAGGCACCTTTTTAGGGGTGCCTGTGTCAAGATTGGAACGTCTAGGAGCTAGACTATTGATGACGTTCCAACGATACTGTTAGTGTTTCATAACAGTATTTTCGGCTAGTGCTCTCCAGTTGGAGCTCACTTTGGTCAGGTCCGCAATCTTCAGAGCCATACGCAGGCTCATTTCGCGGAGTCGTTCTTTGTTCTCGTCCATAAAGTTGAGAATCTCGTCGCCCTGTTCAGGAGTAAAATCATAGTCCTGGAACAAGTCACCTTTGCGGAAGATCTGCTTGATGCGTAAAATCTTGTCACGCATGGTGTCCAAAGTCAAGTCCAAGAAGTGACAACGACTCTGCAGAGCTTCAAGGTGATCTTGCAGTTTCTTTGACTTGAGGTTTTCAAACTTCAAATTGGTAATGAAGATCGCTGAACCTTTGAATTCAAATGTGTCTGGCACACCTTCACGGCGCAACATGGCTGAGTCTGAGTTCCAGCAGATTCTACGCTTCTTGCCTGAGTCCAGTGCGGCCTTGAGAATGTTCAAGGCAATGTCATCCTGGAATACGCTGTCACAGTCGTCAAACACCAAGACGCTGTTGCGATCTGAATGTCGATACAGAGTGCAGTACAAACCGATGGGAGTCATTGCACCTTTGACCACTTCGTACTTGATCTTGCGACCTGACAGCTGATCAAACAAGCCGGCCTTTTCCAGTTGAAATTCAACGCCGTAGGATTTGCCTACACCTGGAGGGCCAACCACAATCATTGCACGGATGTCGCCAGCAATAGCGGCCTTGGTCATGTCGTCAAGGATGTTGAATCGTTGTTCAATTCTCTCCATGACTTCTTCGTCTGTCTCTACTTTGACAGGCTTTTTAAACTCAACAATTTTGTCTACTTTGCCCATGGGCTCTCCATCTACAAATTCAATGTCATTGATACTGTCAACTCGAACACGGATTTCTTCAGGGAAACCCGGAAAATAATCACCATTGGCCACGGTAACAAAATTGCCCTTGCCACTGGTTTGGAAATCTTTCACCAATGTAAAAGTTGCATTGGTAACTGGCTGATTGCGATATACACCGCGAATGATACGAACTGTGCTCATTTAGTCTGCTCCTAAAATGATGTTACAAAACAATATTGTATGTTAGTGCTCTTTTTGTGTCAACTGGCACTATTTACTACAACCTTTTTACTTACTATACCATTATTATAGCAAAATGGGTATTTCTGGTCAACCCCGGATTTTTATTGGGTTTTTTGGTGTTGTTTTTGCACAACATCTGCTTTTTTGCCCGTTTTTGCTAGTGAACAGAGTTAGTATAGCATTTAATGACTTTTGCGTCAACCATAAAAAAAGGGCTATTTCTAGCCCTTTTTATTTGATAAAATTATATCAAGCCTTTGGAGGTGGTACTGGAACAGTATATGTGTAAGTCATCGATTCGCCAGCACTGAGTTCAAAAAACCAACCTTGCCAGTCTGGATTGGATTCTGTGCCGCCTGGCATTGGGTCAACTGGAGTAGCAGGCCAAGCTGGTAGTGATCCGTTGACCAGGATATTTTCTCTCAAATCATCGCCGACGCCATCTGGACCGGTTAACAAGTAAGCCTGATCTCCGTTGTCAAATACGACTTGTACATCGCCGGCTGTGATCACACCTGATGTCACGGACATACTAACTGAATACTCTGCCGATGTGTTAGCGGCTGGTTGAGCTAGTGTGGTTGAAAACAAGTTTAATTCTGTATCCAATGGTTGTCCAGAGCCAACTTGGCCTGAAAAAATCTCGGTACCGTTTTGCACGATTGTTACAGCGGATGGTGTTGCAAAAACACGCCCTTTAAAAGTAAGTTGCATAATAATCTCTCTTTAGTTTTTTTATTGGATTTATTCCAATATTTAAATTCTTACACGACATCAGGCCAGCCGCTTGAGAGCCAAAGCACAACCCGGTCTAAAAATAGTGCAAAACAGTCGTGTCCGAAATGCACGTAGATATTTATACAATCACACCCAATGTCGTAAGATCACAGGATCTGTTACTTCATGTGGTTTTGGACTGCCATGAAAAACAGCAATACTAGTGGGAGGCAACAACATTGCTGTTGCACCAGGATTTTTGTGTTTTTTTGTTTTAAAATCATACCCGCCTTCTTGCAATTCCCAGCGCCAGCTTTTTACTCGATTTGTATCAAAATACCCAACGCTAGTACGAGGTATTTGTTCTTGTATAAAATCCTGATCTCCGTGCCAGGCGCTACGTCGGCGAGCAACTTCTTCGTAATCAAACGCTTGATACACATGATTCCACTGTGCTGGATCAAACCACATTACAGAGCTGTTGATAGCTTGACGCCCAGGGCGGAATAGATACTTGAAATCTCGCACTGCCCAAAAACGGTCTGTGGGCAACTGCCAAATCCAGTCAATGTTGCCCGTGATAACTGTGTCCAAATCAAAATACATCATGGGTCCTGAATGATGTCTGGGATCAAACAACTGTATTTTATACCACCAAGATCGTTTGGGGCCACGTATGCCAGGCCATTCCTGCAGTTCATGGTGTATCATGTGTGCTGGTATTATTCTGTGTCGTTCGGTGTACACATGCATACGCACCTGCGGAGTAAGGTTTCGACATAAACTGTTGTAAAGTCGGTCAACATACTCCCATCCGTACTGTATGTCATGTATAAGGCAAGCACAATCCACTACATCGGGTGCAGTGCTGGTTCTATTCGTTTTAGCCACATTCCCTCTTGGATTTCTTTTACTGTGTATTCTGTATGACAAATTTCTACCAGCCACTGATCGCGATCCACAGTGTAAGGTTGTTCAATGCTGTCCATGGATATACTTACCGGATACGCTAGACTGCTGACATCAACCATGGGCCTGGTACCAGCCAGCGCGGCCTGTATGCCTGGCCCTGAGTTATGATTGACCATGGCATGGCAATCAAAGGCCAAGTTGTAGCTGTCATAGGTGTTGGCTACCTTAACAGGTTTTTCTATCACAACGTCCTTGGGCAAGTGTACTAACCCAGCCCAATTCAAGGCACTGCGAGGATGTGGGCGCACCACAATAGGACGATCAGTGACTCGGCGTAATTGTTCTACTTGTTGTACCACCCACCCTTCTATACTGACCAACCCTACTACCTGCAGACTGCGAGCATGTTGTGCGGCTACGACAATCCTGGGATTGCGGCTGATATTGATGGCCTGGCTGATGCCTAATTTCTTGGGACGATTCCAATCTAAGTTTTCAGTGTGTCCATAGTAGCCGTTGGCTGTGATTGAGTTTACAGCTATCTTCCAGGTGTCGCCGCGATAAAGAGCACCTATGTCAATAATTATGACTGGTTTACCTGCGGCTCGATAATGACTCCAAACTGCTTGATTGGCAGCCATGCGTCCAGACCACAGCACTGACCATACCACAGCCGCATCGGCATCCATGGATTCTTTTACTGTGTCAATGCCGTGGGTTCTACAGCCATCTAGAAAAGCAGACAGTACAGTAGACCCATTTTGGGCAATATAGTTTGGGAAATAGGCTATACGCATAAGGTTAAATATTTAACTATGATCATACCAACCTGCAACGGAACTTGCACACTGACCTCTCCTTTTATCTACGCCGCGTGTGACAGCGAATACTTTGATGAGTTTGGTCGTGAGTTCATAACCAGCATACAACAACACACCGCGTTTGGCATACACATCCATATTTTTAATCCGACATCAGCACAACTTGATTTCTGTCAAAGTCGTGCAGTCAGTGTGACACATGAATCTGTGCCATTTGAATGGTTCACTGCTGTGCCAACTGTCAAACTAACTCCCAAACAACTAGAGCGCACACACACTGCCATGGAAAAAGGGCACGATCAATCCATCGCCGAACGATTGAGAAAAACCTATTATGCTTGTGTGAGATTCATTAGGTTGCAAGAATTATTTTCTGGATCCTCTACAGTATTCGCAGCCGACATAGATGCTGTGGTAAGACTTGCCATTCCCGACTTGCCTGACACAAAAGATTTTTACATACACCATATCACAGGAAAGAAAGCAAGATTTCTTGCCGGAGGGCTATGGCTGAATCCTACTCAGGGTTCTAAGAATTTTTTACAGGATTATGCTCAACAGCTTCGCTCAAGCATTGAGCAGGACTACATATACTGGGGGCTCGATCAAGATATTCTAGACAATATCGTACCCAAATATCAATGGGGCCAATTGCCCATGGAATTTATCGATTGGGAAATGCGTGAAAGTAGCTTTATCTGGACTGCCAAAGGCACTAGGAAAGATCTAGAGATCTTTAAGGACGAGCAGAAGAAATATATTTTTTAATCTGCTTCCAAAGTTTACCAGTTGTAACTTCGTCATTGCTCCAATGGATATTAGCGATTTTGTGTATCCAGTCAGAACGGTCTGGCAGGGGTGGATTCTCAATCAATGATAGGTCTGTAAATGCAATACCATTGGCCCAACTGTGTACTGGATCCTCAATGTATCCAGGTACTCCTTCAATGGCAGCCACTACGTTGGGCGTAGAATTTAATCCGACGGTACACCAACAATCAACCAATGCTTCGCGTATGTTTTCATGCACAGATATAGAAACAGTACTGCCGTATTTCTTTTGTATCTTGTGTATTTGTTTTTCTCTTGTTCCGTCACCAGGGTGCATGCGAATCATGATAGGCCGAGAACTGTATTGACGAATTTTAGCGATAGTATTGTCTAGCCAGACTTCTTGATCAGTAAACATATTAAATCCTTTGGGACGCTGACATAAAATCAGTATGTGTCGACCTGAGGAACGCCAGGGCTTTAGTTCAGCATTATGCCAGGTACTGTAAGTTTTCCATTTGGTTTTGTCTATGTCATCAAAGAAGTATGTTCCTGAATCAGGATATACACTTCCTAAGCTATATCTATGCCATTCGTGTTCTTTTCTTGCATAATGCAAAATATTGCTGTCAACAAAGATTGAATGTGTTTTTTGATTTCGCAAGCAGTTGATAATTTTTTTTCTAAAATTATCTTCAAGTGTGTATCCTAAAACAAATCCTGCATCCAAGGGTTGGTCTGGCAGACGGTTATCCTTGAACTCAACTACATTGTCTCCGTTGGCTAAAACTCCAGCTTTGAAGTTGTCCATCAGCATTACTTTGTTGGAAAACTTTGCAGGGTTACTGATCGAATTGTAAAAAATTCCCACTCTCATTACCAGTCCTTGGCCTTGGTCATGGATATGTTACCTTCTTCGGGCAAGGTATTGCGGCCCATAAGATATGTACTGATTTGCATAGGAACTACAAATTGATTGATCGCGTTGTCCGCTGGATACCAGTAAGGACGATAAAATTTAATCAGCGACCGAGCGGCGTTGGGTGTAATAGCGTACCCGCTGGCACCAGGCATGCTAAAGTTCTGCCAGCGCCTGGCCTTGGGAGTACCCGTGGGATTTTCAAGATAGGTTTTTTGTGGCTCGCTCATAAAAGAACTTTTGCCCAAACTTAAAATAAGAACACCATCAAACTCAACAGGGTGATACCCTCTATAAAACTTGACATCGTCTTCAAAAATCATTATGGGCTCATTGATATCTACACAGTGCTTCCATAGATTGTAGTGACTGTAAAAACATCCAATCACTCCCGGCCTGCTCATTTTTGCTCGTTCAGTTTCGTCAATCAGTTGACGTTCAATGATTTCGTAACGATGTTTCTTTTTGAATTCTTCGTACAATTCAGGACGTATTAACTTTTCAATGTCGTGATCATCTAACACACGATTTTTAATGCTGTAAGGGTATAGAGTTTTTTCAGCCTTTGTTGCCATGAGTACTGCTTGATCCCCTGGCGTTCCTTCAAACAATTCAGCATCGATCTTGTAACTTTTTAAAGCATCGATCATTGACTGAGAAGATGCCACACTATGCGGCCTACTAGGAAGATAGATTACAAATGCTTTCATACAGAAAAAACTGCTTCGTGACGATATCGGTCTATGATCTTATATCCAAATTGTGCCAAGTAATTTTCAACTTCAGGAAACGGTTTATCGTAGCGTAGTCCATGGCCAGCTTCTTCAACTGCTATAACGGGCAAATATTTTTTAATTGTTTGTTCTGCACCATTCAGCGCAAACCACTCAAAGCCTTCTATGTCTAAGTGTATGTAAGAACATGCATCAAGATTCAAATCGTCAATCATCAAGGTAGGTATCTTGTCATCTTGTTTGCCTTTCTTGGCCATCTTGACAAGGTCCTGACCCCCGGCTATGTGATTCTTGCCGCGATCATCCTCTCGCCAGGTCACGCTGACTAAATTGCGCTCATTGCCAATGCAGGCTTGATACTTCATGACATGTCGTTGAGGATTGTTTAAAGTCAAACAAAGGAAATTAACATTGTCAGGTTCAAATACATACACTCGCTCAAACTGCCGAGCATAGATCTGTGTGAACCAACCCATGTTTCCGCCGGCCTGCACTATGACTTTTTTGTCAGGAACATGTGTCATTAAATGCTCAGGCAAGTCTGATTCTTTCTTGGTCCAGTTAAAACATCTGACTTCACTTTTTGGCCACCACAGGCCTTCTCGCATTTCCAGTTGATCTATCATTTTATATGTTCCTTTGTTGACAATATTCGGTTAGTATACGCTCTCTGTGCCACTCTTCGCTTTGAGGTGTATCAGCAAATTCGTGAAAACATGGAGTACCCAAGGTATAATGTAAGAGCTTGGCGTTGGTGTTTGGCCCGTATTCATCGGGCAACCAGTTCCATTCAGGAGGTAGTTCACCTATGCGTTGATCATCTATCCACGAGAAACGGTGGAGGAAACTCCCTGTGGACTGTTGAACAAACTCAGGGGTAAGTTTCCGGTTAGGAAAGCTACTACAATTCCACAAAATAACACTACTCCAATTTTTTCGAGGATAGTCTTCATTTTTTGATCCTAGGTATTTGACAGGCATGCGTGTTTTGTAGTCGTGCTTGACTACCATGACATCTTTGTCTGACTCTCGTTGATTCCATAGTTTGGTTATATCATCGCGCACAATCATATCACCATCTATGAATATGGCCCAACCTTGCCAATGCATGAGGTATGGAACTAAAAATCTTGTGTAGATAAAATGATTTGATCCATCAGTATGAGTTTCAGTGTAGTCTTTGAATAGATTCAGTGCCACAGGATGTATAGCCACCGGTTGTGTAGCATGACGTATGATTGAATTCACGCAGGTATGAAACGCAATGGCTTCTCGAGGATCGTATCCTACAAAGATAGGGATGATATCACTCATTGTCGTTCTATATCTGTTTCATCGCAACGATCGCCGTACTGTATTTCTATCACTTTCAGTGGAGTATCGCTTTCATTGGCCAACTGATGCCACTCACGACGGTTGATAACTATCATTTGATTCTGTGGATATCGACCGTGTAGCTCTGCATCTGATTTTCTGTTTATGGTATAAAGCGTGGCTTCACCTTCGCTGACAAACCAAAGTTCGCCGCGATCTTCATGTCGTTGCATACTCAATGTTTTACCTGGGTCCACTGTGAGCTCTTTGAGCTTGACTTTGCGATTGGGTTCGTGCAACACACGATAGTAGCCCCAGGGACGTATGGTTTTAGGAGCTCGCCATTCTTCTAAGATCCAGCTACTTGAATTGGTTTTGTCAAATCCGCCTACACCAAACACAAATTTGAGATTGGTATCGTTGACATCCATTTCAGGAATATTTTTATCTGTGCGATCGCCACCATTGGCAAATATCAATTCACTGTTTGGATAATGAGCTCGCACCTGTTGTATGAAATGACGGGCAGATCCATCGTCGTCGTTGAATGTATAAACTTCATCTACCATGGCGAGATTGTTGATGACGCACAGTCTTTCGTTCCATGGCATGAAAGCACGGCCTTTTTTACGCTCTAACCATTCATCAGAGTTGAGCCCGACTATGAGCATGTCGCCTAGTGTTCGAGCGGCTTTGAAATAGGCAATGTGCCCTGAATGTACGGGATCAAATCCCCCGGTGACTAATACGATTTTGTTCATGTGCATATTTATAATAGGCACATATTACGAACACGGTATTATTGATGCCCCATCCAAGATAGACTTTTATCTATCCAGGGCAACACAAGCTCGTGTTGTTTTACATAGCCATATTTGTTGATTGACTCTTCAGCGGAAGCAGGTAACAAGCCTTTTTCAGCGAGACTGTACCAAGATGTGTTGCGAGGATCGCTTGGACCTTGATCGCTTTTGTAAACTATGGCATGTAACCAAGGATCGTTTGGACGTTTCAGGAAAAATCCTGATCGGCAATCCCATCCTGAGACAGACAACATGTGTATTAAACTGACCATGGTATGATTGTAATAGCACCCTGACTGTTGGTCAAATGCCTGCCGATTAAATTCCATGTTGGTAGCTTGAGGCAGTATCAAGACCATCATGCCATTGTCAGCGCACAGTCCTCTCCAATTAACCAAACACTGTAAAGGGTTGGTCATGTATTGGAAAGTGTCGTGACACCATACAACATCAAAGGCACGTTTGGTTTGAGTTATAGTTTCTAAATCACTGCGCTGATATGATATCTTGAGTTCTCTTGCTTCTCGACTGATTCCATCGATTAGATCTATGCCCATGCACTGTATGTTTAATGGAATAGGATCATCATCTCTGGTGGTACGGCTTGCCCACCATTGCAGATCTAGGGCATCTGACCCGCAACCAAGATCTACCACACGACCTACACTTTCCATAAAATCATCGTGCTCGTACAAACAGTTTAAGGTTCCTAAACTGTGTTCATAACTTTCTTGAGGATTTTTAAAAGTTGCCATAAATCAATTCATCCAATTTTTCTGTGTGTTGGCTAATAGCCGTTGTATGTATCTCTTTTATTAACTCGGCATTATTTTGAAGACGATGCCAGTGTTGTTTTCTTAATTCTGTTAAATCTAAATTACAAACTTGTCTAGCCAACAATATTACCTGTGTCATTCTTACCCAGGGATCCTGAATTTGATCGTAGCTGTGATTTTGAAACACATCATCAAACACATCAAATCCCATATTTCTCACTTGATCAACCAGACCAGGAACAGCATACCACAGTGGAAACTGATACCAGGCCATGGCTTTGAATGTTTTTTCTGTGATAAAAATACTGCGCCATGTGTTTGGGTCAACTTGACTGGAGCTTTCCACTACAAGATTCACAGGTGCTCTATAAAAGAAGTCATGATCTATACGATGCTGAAACACTTGATCAGCCATGGGACGATCTACAATCATAGGATAAGGTTGTGGCCAAATGAGCTTTTTGATATCGTTGCTGGGTTCAACACCATTGGTTCCAAAAGTCATTATAAGTTCGTCTTTGTGGAACTTGGATAATAATCTCTTCGCTACATTACCTCGAGTTATGCTGGGCCTACGCATGAGACATACCAACTTGTGTGTGATCTCTAACTCTTTCCAATTGACATGATAGTGTTCTAAATGCATAAACCAGTTACCGTTGTAGATCAATCTAGTAGGTAAGCAAATTGCTGGGTATGGTAATTGATCCACATCTACCACTGAACTAAACGCCACACGAAACTGTGATGGCGATAGTCCTTGAGAAGTTAAAAACACAAACAGATGATCAACGTCATTGTTATCAATGCCTTCGGGCTTTAAGTCAATGATCCAGGTGTATTTTTTGATATCATCAACAGTTAATCCTATCATTGTCAGATCATTGACCACTGTTTCATTGATATCTGTTGATCGCAGGATTTCTGATGGTAGATCTCTCCAAGCATCGTAAAAAATAAAATTGTCCTGCAGTCTTGCACGATGCATGTTAAACTTGTATATCTTCCATGCCTGCTGTACGCAGTCGGACTATGTGACCCATCTGCCATTGTTTGGTGTCAAGTCCTTTCATGATACCCAGCCATTTGTTACGCAACAGAGCTACTTCGTTGATTATGGTTTCAAAGTCAATGACTTCATCTTCGCCGTCCACATACTTCTCAGCATCTCTGCTGGTCAACACTCGTTGGTATGCTTCTAGATATTTTTGGAAATGGCGGCGGCGTATTTTTCGTAGCTGTATGTTGAGATAGTTTAGAATGGCTTCTATCTCTTGTAGCTGGTTGAACCGATGTTCTGTGATGCCTGGTAGTTCTTTGATATTGTTTTCAACATAACCACCAATGCGACATTCGCGACGTGCTTCATCAAGCTCACGTTCGTAGTGTGCTATGAAATCAGGAATCGCTCCCAAGTTTGCTACTACTCTGCTATACCACATATTGTATCTCTTTTTCTATCCAAGGAAACACCTGTTTCCAGTTTGAGTTTCGTCTACGATCCATCTCATCTAAAAACACAACCAATTGTTCTATTTTTGTGTCACTGCGCTCACAAGAATCAATTTGAGATTTTATTCCCAACATATATTTTCTAGCTTCCTGTTGTTGCCATGTATCACTGGGCATTTCTGCTAGTATAGCATCAAAGTCTGCAGAAAAAAAGCCTGAGCCAAATATTCCTGGGTGCAAACATTCATGTGTCATGACCACGGTTGAAAAGTAATGCCCAATCTCTCGTTGAGCTCTTAGTTTGTTAACAAATTTTAACAGTTCGGGTACAGTTTTTATTGTGAGGCATGTTAGAGTCTGATTGATGTTGAGAGTAATCCAAGATTGATCTGCCACCAGTTTGAAATTTTCCATCCACTGCTGTACATCTATACCACTGCGAACATATTCTTGCTCAGGACCAAAACAATCAATGCTGGCAGTGAGATCAAATCTTTTAATTTTAGACTGCTTTACTAGATCATGTATTGTGTCTAGGATTTTTTCTAACTTGTGTCGTGTGACTTTGAGATTTGACACTATATTAAGTTCTAGCTCTGGTGACGGATGTTCTTTTAAAAATTCTAAACAAGTATCAAACTGTTCTTGATAAAAGGGTTCTCCACCTAGCACATGGAACCGTTTGATTTTATCGTGGTTTGCTGTCATCCATTGCCAAAAGTTTTCTGTCAACTCTTTTTTAGTGTTATCAAGTAACTTGGCAGAATTATCAATCACAACGCCTTGTTTTTCAAAGCGACCAAACTTGAGATTTTCTGCGTGTATCTGACTGGAGAATCCGTCCCAGCAGTACAAACACTTCATGTTACACACATTGTCAAAATACACTTCAACAATTTGTGGAGTGACTTCCGTGGCAGTGGGCGTTGTTTCCAACTCCGGCGGAGCCATGTTTGGTATTGACGTATGGAACATACGATCGCTAGAACCGCCTGCATCCTCAATGACTTTGCAATATTCACAACCGCCTTGTGGCCATTTACCTTGCAACATCAACTGTCGATCGGCTAGTTTTTTAGGAGTGTTATGAAAATTTTGAAACGTTTCTGGAGTAAGTAAATCCGAATCTACCCTGTGACAAGAACTGGTAGTACCATCATACAATCGTATGGTACTCCAGTTCCATTTAAGCTGACATGCTGTAGCTGTTTTGATCGGAAAATACTTTTGTTCCATCAATACTCGTCATCGTAGTCGTCGTCTTCTTCTTCCTCTAGTTCTTCTTCTTCTTTGAGGTATTCTGCCAATGCACGTTTGATATCGCCATCGCCTTTGAATGCTGACTTGATTTCTTCTGCAGAGACATCGTTATCAATCAACACTGATACCATTGTTTCTGCGGCTTCGTTACGATCTACAGAGTTGATATAACGCTTGATTTCTGACCAAATTTCACTTGATAATTCTACTGACATCCTTTATTCCTCCGTGGCTGTGTCTTCAGTACTTACCGTTTCTTTCTGATTTGCAAAGTCAGCCATGACCTTGTCTAAACAGCCATCTTCGTTGGATTCCCAGGCCTTGCGGAACATTTTTAAGATTTCCCCATCGCTGGTAACAAACATCAAACGATTGCCGTCTTTCTTAAGAATGCCTTTTTTCTCCGCCAAGTCCACAAGACCACTGTGTGGGCTCATACCTGTGGTATAAGGAATCTTGACTTGAACACCTTCAAAGGGTTTGGCATAACGTGTTTTCATGATTTTACAAGCGGCACGGATACCGTTGACTTCACTAACCTTGTTGCCATCTTCGTCTTCTTTGAGCTTGAGTTTCTTCATAGCAACCACAATGCTTGATGCGTAGATGAAGCCTTGACCACCTGAGATCTTGTCGTCTGGATCAAACATGTCTTGGCTTGCGTATGTGTGATTGGTACACACCATGCCAATGTTGTAACTACCAAACATGTTTACGCAGTTACGAACCAATGCTGTCAGTGCTTTGGGTTTACGACCCAGGTCACCTTTCATTTCGCCTGCTTCAAACTGGTTAACGTCTGTGGGTGTCAACAACATGCCCAAACTGTCAATCACAAATAGGACTTTTGGACGTTCACCGTCTGGCAAGGCTTTGTAGTCACTCATGAATGTTGAGATTGTTTTAGCAACGTCATCAATCATGGCCATTGATAGTTTCAACAACTTGCTTTCGCTGGTGTCAACACCCAGTGCTTGTAACCATGCTTCATCAAGAGCATTTTCTGAGTCAACTAACACAACAAAGATTCCTTGTTCTTGTGCGTGTTTGACAATATTACCGGAGCAAATGTAGCTCTTGCCTGCACCAGAGTCGCCAGCAAACACAGTAACCTTGCCCAAAGGAATACCTTTGTTAAAGTCTCCTGAGATAAGATAGTTCAAAGCATAATTGCCTGTGGAGATCCAATCAGTTGGATCGTTAAAGCCGACTGACAACCCGTCAATCGATTTTGTAATTTCCTTGCGGAATTTTGATATATCAAAGGGTTTACCCATATTTCACCTGTTGTTTGAGAAGAAGCACAAGGGTCTAGGACCCTTGTGTAGAACGCTCGTATATATTACTGCTTGTTCTGACGAGCGCGAATCATTGCCAAAATGTCCTCAGCCTTCTGAGTTGGTTTGGCTTCAACCGGTGCTGTGGCGGCCGGTGCATCGTCTTCTTCATCAAACGAGCTAGTAGAAGAAACAGGCGCGGCCTTGGCTACCGGTGCGGCTTGTTCTGCTACAGTTTCAGAGCCTGCGGAAGAACCTTGCGGAGCCGACACACCAGCAGGGCGGAAGTACGCACCCCAACGGTCGGGATCGTAAGGTTTGCCATCCACTGAAGCTTCAAACATTTCTTTGATAACTTTGAGTTCAGCCTCTGATGGTTTCTTAGGAAGGAAGTCGGAGAGCGTAAACAAGCCGTGTGCTTCAATTCCAGCTTGTTCTGCTTCAGTCAATGCACTTTCCTTACGAGCCCATTTACTTGTGGAGTAGTCTGCGTATCCACCTTTTGATGTCTTGGTGATACGGAAGTCCAGACCACGCATCAAATCAGTTGGCAACTCTTCCAATTCTGGATCCATGAGTGCTGATTTGATTGTTTGGAAAATCTGAGGACCAATGATGAATCGGCGAATCGGATTTTCAGGATTCTTGTCATCAGCAAGTGGGTTCTCACGAACAAAACCTTGCATGATGTAACTACGCTTTTTCCAATACTTACGGCCCATGTCCTCAAGAGCTTTGTCTTTGAACCATGTGCGTACTTCTGCTAGGATTGGGCAAGCCTCACCCCACATCTCAACGCAAGGAACTTGAACCTGAACTTGTTTAGAGTCCATTTCGCCTTTGATGCCGTTGAATGGGAGTTTGATCATTGCACGTTCTACCCAGAAGAAAGTGTTCTTTGAATCACCGTCAGGGAGGAAACGAAGTGTTGCACTTGCGCCTTCTGCGATATTCCAATGGGGGTAAATTGCGTTGTCGCCGCCTGCTTGTTGATTACCGCCTTTGTTAGACTCTGCGGCTTGCAGTCTAGCGCGGATTTCAGATAATGATGCCATAATAGAAATTGTCCTTTCAAGAAATTTTAAATTGCCTATATATGCCTTGCATACACCCTACTGAGTGTAGCATAGATATTTAGCATGTCAACGTCAAAAGGTAATTTTTGTTTAGACTTTTGAGTTACCCACTTAAATATCAGCATATGACACAGTATAACACATCTGCACAGCAAGTCAAGATATATGACGAAATCAGTTTAGTCGAATCAGTGGCTCCAAACTGTTGGGAAATAGATCAGTGCTTTTCTCCTGACACACTGAAATGGTTACAAGACATTGTGATCAACGACGGCAACGAGTTTGAAGTAACTAGGCCACATCATAGACTATGGCTCAAACCCGGAACGGATTACAATCGTTTACAACAGATTGGGTTGGACATTATTCCTGAACTTAACAGGCTCACCGGAAAAGATCTCAACCTTATGATTGTGAAGTACTGGCTGGATCTCCCCAACTTTGGTTGTCAACCACACTCAGATTCCCTAGACATTGTTGTGACCTATCAAGTCTATGTAGATGTACATTCTGGGTTGGAGCAACCCTGCCACGGTGTTGAATTCATGCATGTTGATCCTGCATATGAGATTGCTATAAAACCAAATCACGGCTATATCAATCTCAATGTGGATTCAAAACTGCATCAGGTAATCAGAGGATCAGGAACTAGAACTAGTGTTGTGTTTCAGTATAACGTGTGTAACTGAGCACCAGAACTTCTCTAACTGTGTTGTCTGGAACTCTTCCAAGCATGCCCACAAATCCACGAGGTTCATTGACATAGATTGAAGCGGAATTGGGTTGATAATGTGCTACGTCTACATCGTGCCTATTGAGTCGACGATTGGGTTGATAATCTACTTCTGAAGTTCGATTTACTTCGACTTCATGACAAAAAGCAAAATCCATCATGGCATTTGAAGTCTCGCCTAGCACTATCTGCACCTGTACATAGATGTCAGGATGTAGTCTATGCATCATGATTGAACTGCCAGCTAGATCAATACTGATATAGGCCACCTGCGGTGACAACGGTTGCCCTACTATGTTTGATATTTGATCGGTTTGTTGTTGTACTATTTCTTGTAGTTCAGGAGTGGAGTCCCAAGGTGTCAACAATCTGTTGTCGTACTGCATGGTAAATGGCACACGATTGTTGCGATAGAGATTTTTAATCTCCGTAAACCGTTCTGGAGTGAAAAAATTGTCAGTGAGCCAAAGCTGAGAATTTACGCGATAACAGTTCATTGTACCGCGGCAAGTGATCTAATTCTTTCTAGCTCTGTTTTGTTTTCGTACATACCACATTCATTCATGCCATGCACAGGGCACTCTGTTCCTTCGCGAGTCATGTTGCATGAACTTTCTTTTACTTGTTGTGTGGCGTCATAACTGTTGTCAAAGTCTGCTTGGGCTGTGATATCTGCCATGGGGATTCCCAGTTCAGTGAATCGACGTTGTACACGGGCATCATCCCAAACATTGGCATCTGGATTGATTTCTGCAATCTCTTCCAAGATGTCAAACAACACATCATCACCTACTAGATCATATAATTGTTCTGTGGCATTGGTAGCATCTGGGCCAACAATGAGATCTTTGCTTATTAGGACTTGTAATTTTTTAACTGATTCTGGAGTCTCTGGCAATGCCCAGGTGCCTTCCATGATGTTGTCTGCCCAAGATGCAAATTGATCAGCTTCTTTCATTGGAGCTTCTTGTAGTTTTGCCAACAGTGGCAATGCTTGTTCTATGCGAGGATCCAATGTGTGTTGTACAAATAATTCTCTAATGGTCTCTACTGCTTCGTTCACAGGCGTGATCTCTGCAGGATCAAACTGCTCACGTGCTTCATGATAACCACGGCGTCCAATCATGCGTTTGGCTTTGGCTTTGAGATCAGTGTAATGACGTATGGCAGACTCTACCATGTGATTGGCATCACCATCATAGTTTTTGTTTTTGGATGCTCTCACAAAGTTTGCCAACGTATGCATCTCTTCAACCATTTCGTTGATGTGCTGACCAAATGCATCGTAAGGATTGCCACCCTCGGCTACATGTCGTGCTATCATGCGACCGTGCATGAGGCTACGACTAGGTACTTTGAATCTTTCGCCCTGTGAATTTTCAACATAGATGCTTTCAATGTTGCGATATCGTGCTTCACCTTCATCAAGGTCCTTGCTGTGCTTGATACGCAGTCTTGTTTTCTGTGGCTGGTCGCTGTAGCTGATTTTACGAGATCCATAGTAGCCTTCAAAGATACTTTCTTTTACAGCGGCCATGGTCTTCATGTTGTATTTGAGTCTGGATAGATTTTTGAGGCTAAATGTCAGCAAGTTACGCTTGGCAAACATACGCACAAGATAAAGGAAATCGTACCATTCGCTACGATCATCGCCTTCCATGGCGCGACCCATGTTGTCGCCAAAGTAGATATCTAAGTTATTTTCACCGTCCAACACCAATACCACAGCACCGTAGTTTTTTTCATCGGTTTTGTAGTCAAAGCTGATGATTTCAGCATCAGCAGGATTGTCTGCAGGTTTGCCCGTAGCATCCAGTGCTTCTGGATCAAAATCTCTGCTGACTAGCAAATCGTAAAGTTGTTGGGAGGCTGTGTTGGATTGACTCATAGTTTAGTATTTATTAGAATACAGCAACAAAGGGCATGGGTTCTATCATAGTGTCGCTGTGATCGCGCAGTTGTGTATCTAGCTCTGCGTGATAGCTCTGTAGTAGTTGCATCATACGCACTGCTAGGATTGTGGCCATGACAAGATCGTCTGTTTCACCTGCTTTTGCCGCATATCCTGCTCCGTGTGCAATAAAGCTCTTGAGCTCTGTGACAAGACTGGCAGAATATATTTTCATACGCCCTGTTTCTATTAGATTCTTGAGCTTGGCGCAGGCCGCTAGTTTGGGCCTATTTGTGGTGTTGAATCCTTTGCGATATCTGCGACCACTGCCACCGTTGGGTTCGCTGAGGAAATAGCCTTGTATGTTTTCTTCACCGTATTCTGCTATGGATATCAGTGCGGCTTCTCCAATGGTGTTGTTTTCCACAGTGAAGTAGATACTTTTTGAATCTTTCACCGACTCGTTGATGTGTCGGCAAACGTCGGCAAGAATGCGCACCTGGCTTGGAATGTCAGTTCTATTGTGGCGCCACTCTGCCACTTGCTCTGTGGTGTTGGCTTCATATACTTGTATGGCTGCAGGATCTCCTCCTGTACCTAGGCTAGGATCAAGAGCCACTGCATATATGTTACCCGGTTGTGGTCGTTTGAACCAACGCACCTGTCCTGTTTTATACAAGGGATCCTGAGACGTTAGATCGATCAGCTTGGTAGGAGCGATCAAGGTTTCATCATCAATGATGAATTCACAGTCCATTTCACGTCGGAAACGTTCTTCGCCAAGTATGGCACGTTGTTGTGACGCCCAGGCATCGTCTCTGTCAGGATGCTCTCTCCAGAATGCACGGAAAGCACGGAATCCGTTCTGTCCCATTTCTGTGGGGTTGCCGTATTCATCTTCCAGCTTGTTGGCCATCTTCCAAATCAACGCAAACTGATCTTCGTCTGAGTTGGGTGTTGATGTTATAATTGCTTTACCACCTGTTGACAGTGTGGGTGTGATGGAAGTCCAAAACTCTTTGGCTATGGTGGGCCGCACGAATGCAAACTCGTCACAGTATAGGAGTGTAATTGACATACCACGACCTGTGTTTTCTGTAGTGGTTTGCGCTACTATTCGACTGCCGTTGTCAAACTCTATGCTTCCTTTGTTGTAACTTGTTACACCAGCTCGGATGTGATCTGGGCAGGCTTCATAGGCATAGCGAACACGTTGCATGATCTCCTGTGCGCCCAAATACTTGTGTGCGGCAACTAGAATTGTGGAGTCTGGAACAAACATAGCGTACCACAACAAGTAACCAGCTGCCGAGGTCGATTTGCCCGTTTGCCTAGGCATCATGGAGATAGAGAATCTATAATTGTGATATGTTTCTATCAGTCGATCTTGGAATTCGTAGGGCTGGTACAACATCTTGCCATGCAAAGGATGTTGGATGTAGAAGAAATGGCTCATGAAGTATTGCGGACCTGTTGCGGAGTCAGCACAAGCCACAAATTCATCTATTTGTTGTTCGGTATAAGGATGCCGTCTATGCGGGGCTTTTACCAGTACACCTTCTAAACTCTTTGACATACAATTACTTACCAAAATATACACACATAAATATTCTTATGAGCGATACGCTAATACTAGCGCCGGACTATCAACCGGTCAACTACTTGCCACTTTCAACCATAGATTGGCAAACTGCTATTAAACTGTTCTTCCTGGACAAAATCCAAGTGTTGGAATGGTATGATGATTGGACTGTACGCAGTGCTCGACTAGAGATGCGGGTGCCCGCTGTGGCCGTGACCAAACGAGGTTTTGGTAAAAACGGAGGCATGCGGTTCAGTAGACAGAATCTATATCTACGTGACTTGTTTACTTGCCAATATTGCAATGATACTTTCAACGGCAAAGAACTAACCATAGACCATGTGCTACCTCGTAGCCACGGTGGTGTTACCAGTTGGGAAAATTGTGTCACAGCATGTAAAGAGTGCAATGCTGAAAAAGGATCAAAGATCTGGAGACCAAACAAAACTCCAGTGAAACCCAATTACTGGGCCTTGGTTAATTCCGTGAAAAGCACTTATACAGGTGTGCGTCATCCCAGCTGGAATGCTTACCTAGGCCTTAAAGAATCAAAATCCAAAGTTATTTAAAAGGAAAACGCATACCAGTGGCCTCTTCCACTGCTGGTAGAGGCACTTGATACTTGGGCAAGTCTGCCACGGGTAATGCGGCATTGGGCATCAAGTATGCCATTGTTTGTCCAGATGTCTTTTCGTGTATGACTTTGTATAGGCGTGTGGGTATGCCCAGACCGTTGCCTGTCACAGGATGGCCAGGATCAAAAATGCCACCAGAGATGATGTAAAAGTCACCGCCTTTTGATGCCCAGTCGCGCTCCCAAGTTTCCAACTGTTTCCAGATCCCACGGTTATTGTTGGCTACCTGTGCGACCATGTTTGACAAGAAGAAACTCTCACTCATGATCTGATCATTTTGAGTGTTGTTGCCAGCAGGTGCCATGTGTCCTCGATCGTGTGTGCGACCCACAGTGGCGTAGTCTGCTAGTGTAGCTTGGCACTCAGGATGCACAGCAGGATCAGCTCGGAAGTTATCCTTGCGTTTGGCTGGTCCTGTCATGGCAGCCACTGTGAGATGTTCAAACACAGCCACAGGCGCTTTGACTGAACAACGATGGATCACGGCATAGTTGGTCTTGCATAACTCTTGATCTCCGGGCTGTGCTTGATAAGCAGGTGTGCCATGACTGGTAAACTGTGGGCACTGAGCATTGATCTGTGCAAACACAGATAACGGAACAAATAGTAGAACAAATAATAGTTTTTTCATTTTTATATCTCAAAGAATCCTACATCGCCGCCCAGCTTTACATTGTTTGAATCTGCCGTAACACAAACGCACAAAACATCGCTGTTTCCAGCAATAGTTCTACCTATCTGCCAACGGAATAAGTCTCCGGCCAAAGACACAGGTTCACCTTTGTTTACTACGTATCCAGAACCTAAAACAGTACCGCCTGTAACTGTGACGTTGGATGTTGTTGATTGGGTAAATGTTGTGACATTAGACCAGGTTGGTGCAACACTGAATGTAGGGTTGAGTATTAGTCTCCACTGCATGTTTTGATTACTGTCGCTGAGTACGTTGACATTGTCAAGGTATACTACTTTGTTATAGTTTATACCGTCAGTGCCCAATCGTAAACTAACTGAGTTATAAAATGTTCCAGCAGTGGACATAGTATAATAAGTCAACCCGCGGCCGGTGAATTGTTGTTCAGCGGATGGTGCGTATCCGCCCGATGATATAACACTGGAGCAAATCTGTTTCATCGAAGCTCCGGTGGTAGTACCTGTATTTGTTATTTCTAATCTTATACTTTGTTGGGCACTTTGCATGTAAGTAGAAGTATCTATGTTTGCATGATCAAATCTATGTGCAAAGTAATAGGTTCCTTCTATGATAAATCCGCAGAATACACTACCTACACCTAGCCATTCAATGGCTGTGTAAAGTATTTGTACTTTGGAAAGATTGATGTCTATTCCGCTGGGTCCTGCACCATTTAGCGGATCAATATTCCAGGAACTTTGTTGTACTCGAGTTTCGGTATAGGTTGACGAGCCTGTTTGTTTTCTTATGACCAAATAATAGGTACCGCCATTGTCTTCAAGATACACGCCGTTGTATGCTGTAAAATATCCTATGCGCTGGCGCAGATTAGGTTGACTATTAGCAAAAGCAAAAGTTTCAAATATCTCTAATGCCTTGCCAGGTTGATAAGGAAAAGTTCTATAACTTTGACGCACAACTTGATCTCCAGAGGCTGTGCCTACTGTCATCGAAACTGCACTTGAATATACGTCGTACGATGTAGATCCAGTACCTGTAAGGGCTGTGTCAAACTTTCCGTTGTCTGCTGATCCAATAAATGCTGAATCAAACAATGTATAAGGTTCAGCAACACGCAAGCGACCAAAAGCATCTATACTGCCAGCTCCTAACGAAGCACTAATATTGCCACCTGTCACTGACACGTTGCCAGATACGTTCCAAGGGTCTGTACCTTGTACAACTTTTACGTTGCCAGTGATACCTGCAATGTTACCGGTGATACCTGCAATATTGCCAACGACTCCAACATTGCCCGATGTAACTACCACATTGCCTTCGACCATCCAGGGATCTGTGCCTTGATATACCGTGACGTTGCCTGCTTCTACTGTAACAGGCAAAGTATTGCCTGTTAAATCAACATTGCCCAGGGCACCAATGGAAACGTTACCCACTGAGACGTTGCCAATCAGCGCGGCATTAGTCCGGACAAATACATTGCCTGTGGCTTCGTCAAGTTCCAGGGCCTGCGTTATATTACGCAGGTACCATGGTGCGACTTCTGTGGGATTTGGTGTTGCCATTATCGTGGGTATCCCTTAAATGGTTTGATTGGACTTACTTTGTCAACAAATGCTGGTTCGTCGCTCTGTGGAGTGCTAACTAGCTTTTTGCCGCCGGGTGTCTTGGTCATCCTCAATGCTTGGTCAATGATGGGATCTACAGTGTTGTTGAATCCTGCTATCACACCATTTTCACCAAAAGCTGTTTCTGATGTCCACTCAGGGCGATTGGGATTTACGGTGTCAGGCTGTGCATCACTGCGGGCTCTGGCTATGGCCACACCAAAGCGATAATTCTTGTAAGGATCGGCTGCGCTGAGCCCAGGTATTATGTAAGTGTAGCGCATGGGATCTGCCTGCTCAGGTGGCAGATCTTTTTGTTCGGTTATAAACTCACGAGCTCTCATCGTGGATATCCTTTAAATGCTTTGACGGGACTTTTTATATTGGTATCAGTGGGTTCCTGGCTACCCGGAGGAGCTATGTTGCGTATTCTACCGCCTAAGCGTTTGGCCGCGTATTTGATTTTCTCATCATCTTCGTCTGTGTAACCAGATAAGATAGGACTGTTAGCGATGTATGACTCCTCATCGGCTATATCTTGTGTGGGGCCGCCTGCCATGATCATACCCATACGATACAGGTCATAGTATTTGTCAAGATTATCTATGGCCATGGCACCTGGACTAGTAGCCACGTACCAGTTGTCAGGATGACCTTTGTGGTGCTTGCCACGTGATCGTCTACGGCCAGTAGACTGATCGTGGTCAAGGGCATCGAAACTCTGACCACCATCCTCAGTGATAAACTCACGTGCTCGCATGGTTAGAACACGCTTTCTTGAGCCGAGCTTGCTGTTCCTAATTCAAGTGCAGTGAATGGGGTTCCTGTCACAGTGACTTTGTTTCCAGCACCGGCATAGACTTCAAACACAGTGTTGGCTGGTATGTTGAT
>Ga0214921_10001539_pt1 | contig 39064 bp, 63 predicted proteins | sample LL1505_MetaG_FD_177992 | JGI IMG/M metagenome (GOLD analysis project Ga0214921, IMG submission 177992) | Freshwater microbial communities from Lake Lanier, Atlanta, Georgia, United States - LL-1505 | ecosystem: Environmental > Aquatic > Freshwater > Lake | place: USA: Georgia | collected...
CATTTTGTTTCCTTCCAATCGGTTATTGCCTTCCAATTTTACAACAAAAAATAGGTGCTAGGGGGCGGGAGCAGGGAAGGCGACTGCTACAACCGACCCCCTAGCACATTTACTCTGTTACTTAGATATAAGTACCAGAAGCCTTTGCATTTTGTAGTACCCACTTAATAGGAGCAAAACCGCCAGAAGCACCAGCATCTGTGGTATTACCAAGTCCGTCAAGTTCAATTTTGATTTTTACAAAATCATCTCCACGGTCATAAGCGGCGGCAGTATAAGCACCCTTTGTAATGGTTGCTTGAATTTGAATTGCGGCAGCACCTGTTCCATAAGCCCAGTTAAGAACAATGGCAGGTTGTGTGTTTGTTAGGTAGCGTGTTAATTCTGTATCCGCTTCCATAATAAACTCAATATCACCTGTAACATCAAGAGCACCAACAAATACGCTAAATGGATTTTGTGTTTGTGAGATACCGTAAATTGGCGTAACTGGTCGCTTCAATGAGATTGAACCATTCATACCATTTGTGATTGATGATCCACCGATAGATACAGTTCCTTGCCAAACTGGTGTTGGCAATACTGTGCTAAATGATGGTGATGGTGCAGTAGTTGTTGCTGAAATAAAACCTGTGGACTTTGCATCAAATTCCAATATTCCATCTGAACTAAACTTTAGTGTTACATCGTGGAATTGTTGTGCGGCGTATGTACGCGTACCAGCAACATAAAAGTCTGTAAGTGTGTAAGAAAGTGGTTGAACATCAGCAGATGCCGCAAGACTGTTCCTTAGCGAAATTGTGTGTGTGAATGGAGCAGATGCGCCAACTGTTGCGCAAGCACCCATAATACCTGTTAATGCGTAACCGATACCATCAGCAAATACCGCACCACCTAAATCAAATGTAGAGCGTGTGCGACCCGGAATATAGTTGTAATTTTCAACCATAGCACCGCGAAGCCCTTTATCAAATAATGGGTCAATTACATCTACTGGCTTTACAGTATCTTTATTGACAAGAAGGTAATCTGTCGGTGCAACGGCAGTACCTTTTGTTACTTCTTTTGCAATTCCTATATAGGAACGGACGGAATTTTGGACTGCCATTTACTCACTCTCCTGCGGTGTTGTGAAGGTTGGTTTGGTTGAAATCTTAGCACTAACACTAATAACTTCATACGCATTAAAATCATCTGGGGCATCAAATTCTGCATTTGGCGCCACAACAATCCCAAGCGAAGGGAACACACGCTCGTCTGTTCCCGTGTATTTATACTTTGCCATATGTTCTCCTTATGCTTGTATCATTTCGGTAACATCAAACTGTAATTCAGCGTATGTTTCCGTTGCTCCCTCGGCAACCGTTGAAGGTTCGCCATAAGTAGCATTGATAATAGGTTCAGCACCTTGCCAAACCAATGTTCCTGTTGAGTCACCAAATCGGTGGTCTGAACGCAATCTTGTCTTAATATTATCAACAAGTGTATCAAAATCTGTCATTGCATCTTCTGCGTTTCTTTGCAAAGAGTGGTGAAAGATTTGTAGGACTATTGAGTAATCTACACGCTTCCAACCGTTAGTAGCACCACCAATTGCCAAGCGTGTTTCATTTTCTGACTGAATAAATACCACAACTGCGGCACGCGATAATTGACCTGCCGTTGAACCAACTTGAAAATTTATGCGCTTGGGAAATGAAGTAAATACTTGATTTAGCGTGGCTATTGGCGGTGTGCTTAAAAATGTTGCCAATGTGGCACGGACTCCTGTGCGCCCTGCCATTATCTAATCCTGCGATAAAGTTTAATCATTTCAAGCGCAGAAGCAATATCTCCACCAAAGCGTTGTGCGCCATCAACATTTGCAGTAGGGCTTGTGGTGACTTGCATAGTCATAGAGTTATCGCCACGCATTTTGATAAATGCAGTTGTGATAAGAATACAAGCCTGTTTAATTGTGGTTGGTAAATTACCGATTGCAACTCCTGCGGCGTGTGTTGAAACTAATGCAGTTGTAAGAGGTACTGTGGTTGAACCATTTACATAATTTGATGCAACTGTTACATCTTCACTTAATGCGCCATCATAGATATGCAAAATTTGACCAGCAATAATTCCTACGCCACTTCTAACAGTTAGTGTAGATTGAGTTGCAGTCGCACTAGCAATTTTTGTATTTACATAACCTGCCACATAAGTATATTTCATAAAGATTTGCTGGCGCGGAATTCCACCACCAAATGCAAGTGGCCCTTGACTTGAATATGAAGTTGATAATTGAGATAACGGAATAATAATTTGCTGGTTTTCAAACCAAGTTTGTGAACAATCTGGCAAAGTAATTAAATTAAGTGGGCTTCCGCCATATTGAAAATTTGATAATTGAATAACTGGTGCATTGTTTGGGTGTAACGCAATATAACCCTCAGAAGTCATGCGTGTGCGTTGTGTTTCTGTATATGTTTGCGCAGTTAAATTCTGATTAAAATGTTGGTCCATATAGGAAGATGCACGCATAATAACATTTGCTAATTCTGCATCTTGCGCCTGAGAGTTACCGCCTACAACAAGATTGTCATAGTCAATAGATGTTGGTGCATTTTTATATTCAGCAACGGTCAAGTAGGCACTTTCATCTGTTGTGTCTGGTGTAATACCTACTGGCATTTGCTATTCTCCATCTCTTGACGGTGTGTTACTTTCATATCCGCAACGACCACACTTTTTGAACCAACTACCAAAACCGCACTCATTGCAAGTATAACCAAGCGACATATCGTTTGTTGTACCCATCAAACTTGCTTCAAAAAAACCTTCTGCCTTTAACGCCTTTGCATCTCTTGCGTTTGAAACTTCAACCATGCCTTTTTTGTTTTGATTGTACTTACGCACACCGCGAGATGTGGTTATATCAACGCCTCTTAATCCTTGTGGTCCCACTAATTTTGTCATTTGTTTCCTTCATTTAGTAAAGAAGTAGCGTGCGCCTTCCTGCACGCCACCTCTTTATTGCTTACTAAGCCCTGACAATTCCTGATACTGCGCCGTTCCATGCTGGAGCAGTGCAGAAGAAGTTACCACGGAAGTATGTGCTGAACTCATATGCGAACTGAGTTACTGGCCATTGAATGCCCATGTAATCCTGAACCATGAAGTTAGCCCAAACATCTGTTACCTCTGTGTCTGGAATTGGAAGTGTGTATGAAAGGACTGGTGATACACCCTGTGGAAGCCATGGGTGAACAGTTAGAGGAACCATCTTGCCAGTAACTTCATTGTTAAGAGCGCCAATTACTGCACCACCAACATAATCTCCCACTTCATTCTGTGAAAGGTTAATACGGTAGTTAGCAGTTGAGCCGTTCTTGATTGCATCTGAGAGTTGCTTACGGTCTGCGCCGTTTAGGAAAATCTCATCTGGGTCAGCCTTAACTGCATCGTATAGACCAGAGAATACATTTTGGTATTCAACGCCTGGGTTTGATGTTGAGAAGGTTGAATTTACTGCGTTGTTGAAACCTGAGTTTGCACCAAGAACAGTAGGAAGAATTCCGTCATATCCTGTTGCATATGCAGATGTATCTGCTGCTGCGCGAGTTGCGGCTGCACCAGTTGTTGTAAATGCGGCATTGTTACCTGTAACGATAGCGCCAGCACCTTGAATTGTGAATGTACCAGTTCCACGAAGTGTTCCCTGATACTTAAGGTTTGCGTTACCTGTTGCAGTTCCAACATAGATGTTGTAACCAAGTGCGCCAGCAACTGCAGTTCCTACTGTAATTGTAAGAACATCTCCTGCTGCTACTGTTTCTGAAACTTCAGTTCCAAGAATTGACTCACCAAAACCTGAACTTGAAATACCAGCATCAGCAGTCACATTGATGTAGTAAGTATTAGCCGCTAGTGCAGTCTGTGAACCAGATGCGACTGGTGAAGCCTTTGTAAATGTTGGTGCTGAAAGTGCGCCAGAGTATCCTGATGCAGTTCCGCGAGCCATAAGCATCATGCGCTCTTCCATCAACATTGTTGCGTAAAGTGTTGATGTTGAAGATAGTTGGCGCAAGTCCTGATATCCCATACCTGAGAAATTAGCATCAAATGATACTGAGTCAGATAGTGAGTATGAGTTGTATGGCAACACTAGGTCATCTGCTGAGTAAGAAATCTTTGGACCGCGCTCGTAGTTGATTGAACCGAAAGCAGTTGTTGTGCTTTCTGTAATTCCCGGCCATGTGTTACCGACTCCGCCTGTACCTGTACCTGTGTAACCGTTAATACGCTTTACACGGTGTGATGTACCGACACCCTTCTTACGCGCAATCTTGTTACGCAATGGTGTTGGGCGTGGTGTAAGCAACTTAGAAGGTGCTTCAAGGTCAAAAGCCGCAAATGATGTGGTAAGTGGGCTTGTGAGTGTGATGTCTTTCTGAATATCCTGCATTGCCAAACGCTGAGAAGCAAGTGCGTTATTTAGCGCGCCTACTGCATCTGGTGAAAGTGACTTGTTTGTTGCTAGGGCTTCAAGTGTTGATACTGGGTCGCCAGATGCTGATGCAAATGTTGATGTACCTGACTTGATTGCCATAATTGCTGATGGGTCTGAAATAGATTGTCCAACAGACTTGTTAAAAGCGTCTGTGTATTCGTCCATGCGTACTGCTGCATCTTTTGCAGAAGTAGCATCTCCGAACAACTCAGTTGCTTTAACTGGTGCGAGAGCCATTTGTTTCCTTTCGTAAAGAGTTTGAATTATTTGTTGGCTTGTATTACTAATGCTTTGGCTTCAAAATCTGATGCCAATTCTTTGTAACCGCGTGCTAAATCTTTATCATCGGTTACGGCAGACTTTGCGCGATATTCAGCCGCTTTTTGAAGTAAGTCGCCAAGTTCGGCAATTACTGCTGGCTTAATAACGGAACGCTTTGGTCCGCCTGCTACTGCTTTAGTTTTTGCCGTTGCTAATTCTGCATTTAACTTGTTAATTTCCTCTTGATAGGAAATAACCTCATTAGTTATAGCATCTTTTGCACTCTTTACGGCTTTTTCAATGATTGCAGTAATTGTCTTGTTAGACAAATCCTCATCATCTGAGGAATCTTCATCTATGCCATTATCGGCAATATCATTTCCATCTACATCAATGCGTGGAAGAATTGTGGTTGATGACTTAGGAGTTTCAGTAGGTGAAACCATAGTTGCAGTTGATACATCATCACGACCGTGCGCATCTGATGGCTTATCGCAACCACACTCTAAGCACTTAGCGGTATCTGACTTGTCCAAAGGCTTCTTGCCTTCTGCTTCTTCAACTTCTTCTTCGGCGGCTTCTGGCTTGGAACCTTCGGCAGTTTCTTCCTCTGCACTTTCGCCATATTCCTTTTCTTCATCTTCTTCAAGTTCAACTCCTGCTTCTTTACACATTGACTTGCATTCGTCAAGTGCTTTTTGAGCAGCCATATAATTCATTTTGCATTCTTCATATTGCTTCATCAAATCTTCTTTTGAAGGCTTTTCTGCAACGGCTTTTTCTTCTTCTTCGTGCATTGATTTTGTTACTGTCTTTTTACGCGCCATTGCACGCTCCTTAGTTGTAGTTGTTGTTACAGATTTTGAATCTCGTTCATTGTAAACATCAAGCATCGTTTCAACTTCATCTATACTTTCTTGAAAACGCTCATCATTTGCAATACTTGAAATTGATTTGCTATCTGCGTTGGCTAAAATAGTTTGTGCTTCTTCCATACGCACCATTGCATTTTCAAGAGCATCTTTGCGTTCGTCATCATCTTTAGCGTTATATGCTCTATCTAATTGTTCATTTGCTTCTTTTAGTGAATCTTCTGCCGCTTCAACCGCATCTTCATCTTTCTCGGTTGTATTTTCATCATAATCATCACTATCTTCATCAAATACGGAATCCATCATTTGTGAAACATCATCATTTACATCTATTGCTGAAGAAATTGCTTCTTGGTCTAATGAATTGTAACCTGCTTCTGGTTTACCGCTTTCTGGTTTATTACTTGATGGTTTATCTGAACCACCACTACCGCTACCAGAACCAAAGCGGCCTGCTTCATCGCGCTCTTGTTCCTTTTCAATAAATTCTTCAACTTGTTCTAATGCGCCAGCAGTATCAGATTTAGCCAACATTAGTTTTGCATTAGGGTTTGCTGGTCTATCCACTAATGAAATTTCTACAATCTGTCCGTCAATAATTCTTCCGTTAGCGGCTTTTGTATCGCGTACAATGCGAGGCGCACGAATACCGATTGAGAAACCTTTTAACACACCTGCTTCAACCTTTTTAATGCTAACTGGGTCCACAACTAATGCAGAAATGTAATGTCCATCTGCTTTGCTATCTAATTCTTTTGCGACACCTGCGGCAATATTGCTATGTTGTTCTCTAATGTTACCGCCAGTTTTGAACCACTCTGGCATTGCTCTATCTAACCAACCTGCATCGCAAATCTGTTGGTCAATATCTAGTGCATCATCAGTTGCCTTACCATAAACTAATAGCGTTCCATCATCTTGCTTTTCTTGCTTAATAATTGCGGCATATGAATGTGCTAAGTCTGTGGTCATTGATTTATCCTTTTTCTTTTCTCTCTCTGCAATACTGTCTGCCCAAGTTTTACCTGCATCACCACCCCATAGTAGCCACGCAATATAACCGCGAGAAGGATTTGAGGCATTACCCCAGTCCTTTCCTTTTTTATCAACTTCGTGTCGTGCAAAATAGGATACCATGCGGTTGATTGTTTTTAACGGTAATGATTTACCATTTGATAAATCTCTAGCACGCGCAACACCAACCATAGTGCCGCCACGCTTAAACTTTTCGCGCAATTCTAACCCACGCCGAGCATTTTCTTGTGCGCCTTTAGGCGGTACAAATCCATCTTCTTTCAAAATCATTTTGGCAGTTTCTTTGCGATAACCACCGCCACGCTTTTTGTATTCACGCACTACCCAAGCATTAGCAACGGCTGATGGGTACACATCAAACTTCTCTTTTGCTTCACGCTTTATTCTGTTATACAAATCAGTATCAGAAGGCTCGGAATTACCGCCGCCTGCATTTATATTTTCATAATCTGGTTTCTCTGCCTTTTCTTGACTAACCACATGAATATTTAATGCCGTTAAATGGTCTTTGGCATCTTGTAATGTTTTATGGCAGGTAACAACAGAGTTATCTTCATCTTTGACTACTGGATAACCAGCGCAATCGTATGAACCTTTTTCTCCGATGTGATATGGCATTTTTATGCAGAATATGTAATTACTACTGCGCCAGTTGCTGATGCTGCTGCTGAAATTCCCCAGATTTGGTCTCCAGCATTTGCATAAAATATTTGTGATGTAGCGTTAGCAATGGTACGACCAATAGTTGCGCCTGATGTTGTAATTGTTGCATCACCAACAAAGATTGCCGCACTATGACCATTGTAAATATTAATTGCAGTTTGTGGTTTAGCGTTTTTATCCACTTGATGTATAAGTGATGCCACGGTTAATGTTTGTGTGTTGAAATGCTTAAATGCCATTTGTTATTCTCCATTCAAAATATAGTCTAATGCATCTTGTCCTATGTCTTGTGTATCTACCACATATGGCGCAATATCACAAACACAATTAGGGTGTGCTGGCGGTTCCGTATCTCCGCTAGGAAAAGTATCGTCAATACGGATAGGCGATACATCTGCATTTTCTTGGCATAAATCGCAAGGGTCTGCGACTATCCACTCTACCAGTTCCGCACCGCTTTCTTCATATAACTCTCTTGAAGCAACAGATACGGCACTACTCATTTCAGTTTGCGCAATAGTTAATGCGCGTTCGCTATCGTCTAACAAATCTTCCAATTCTTCACGCACACTTGTTGGCGTTTCACCTCTGGCTAATGCTCTGCCTAAAAGTGTTCCAATTCTGTCTAGCGTGGTTCTATTTACACCTTGAATTGTTACACCGCGCCTATCTAACAAATCAGATAATCCGCGAGGCGGTTTAATCAAATTAGCGGCGGCACGGTTTCCTGGTCGCCAAGTATCCCAGTTAATGCCCATTGCGCGTTGTAAATCTGCTTTTGATGGTGCTTTGTTTATCTTTGCTTTTGCTATTGCGCTCATAGCAATATCTTGCCCAAGCGTGTAACTATCCACATAAATAGTTTCCAAGGCACTAAACATTTCTTTGCTATTAGGGCGTATATGAATACGAGCATATTCGCGTGTTTCTTCGGTAGTTGTAGTTGATGTAAATGCCATTGAAAAGAAATCATTTACAACTGCATCTACATCTATTGAAGCGCGTAACGCATCTCTAATAAGTTTTGCGCGCCGTGCAGCAAGGCGTGTTTTTGCGCCTTGTCGTTTCTTCCACGCTCTATTCATTTTATGCTAAATAGCGTTCCGCATACCAGCGTGCGCTATCGTAATCTTTTGCAGTAACAAATTTGTTTAACACATCTGCATAGATAACTGGAACATCTTGAAAACGGAACGCTCTATCTGGTGATTTTGTTAAGAAGCGCAAAAACTTTTTTAATTCTTGTTGTGCTTTAACTGCTTCGGTTACATCTACCTCTGGCGTATCTTCAATTGCAGGCACTTCTGCTTCTACTTCACCATCATCTGTTAATGATTGTGTGCCGTCAATTAACACCATACCTGTTTCTGTTACAAGATATGAACCAGTTGCGGTTGTGAAGATAGGAATATCTGCTTCTGGTGCTTCAATTAAAGGCAAACCAACGCGTGAGCGTGCTTCATTTAGCGTTAATGTTCCAGATTTGATATTTATATCAGCAGTGCGTGCATTGCTTTCTGTATCTTCTCTGCCACTTTCCATAAACTTGAATTCAAGTTCGCGTGGCATACCGAGGAACACATATGAGAGTTGTGTAATCATTTTTGCAACCCAGTTTGCTAACGGAATTGCGCCAATTACTTCACTACTTTCTGCCTGACCTAATTGGAAACCTGCTCCACCCAAACCGCCTTTAGGGCTAAATCCAATTTCGGAAGGTTGTACGCCAAAGTGTCCGCAAATGCTATTTACAAGATAATCGTCAAGCGTATCCTTGAACTTCTCGCCATAACCATCAAATTGAATTGGCTCCATACCGACTGGCAATAGGCGAACACGCTTGCGTTGTTCTGTTTGTCCTGCTAAATCGCTATTGAAAATGTTTTCATATGCGCGTAACAAGTCTGGGTTATTACCAAAGTTTGCATCTGTTTTCATCATCAGTTCTGGTGTAACGCCATCTGTATATTCGGCGCGTATCCATTGCTGACGGCGCAAGTAAATGTCTGCAAGTGGTAATGCGCGTTCAGTTGGTCCATATCCATACACGCTAGTTGTTCTGCGGTTCTTGATTAGATACGCTAATTCATCACTTGTAAATTCGCCATCTGCTTCTTCTGTTTCTGTTGGTGCGGTAAATTCGCTACGAGGGAAACCAAACAAGATTTGCTGATATGCACTATAAGGTGGCATTGGTCGCATACCACGGTCATCAATCAATGGCTTAATTGTTGAACCATCAAGAATTTGTAATCCGTATAGTTCATCACCGACAGTTTTTTGCGGCCATATAGCCCACGCATCTAGCACTAATATCTCTTCAAGTGCAATATTTAACCAGTCATAAAACAATAATCCGTTTGCTCTATCTGGTTGTTCCCAAAATGCACGCACTCGGTTTATATCTTCGGTGTAATTATCTCGCGCAGTTTGCATAGCGCGTACGCGAGCGCCACCGATTTCGCTAATAATCTTTTCTGCGGCATCTTCGCCTAATGTAATATCCCAATTTAATCCAAGTATCTTTGCTTTTGTAACTTCAATACATCTGCGCAAGATATCAATTTGGTCTGCGGCGGCGCGTAATGTTTTGAAAGGTGTTAAGCGTGTTTCTGTAATGTTGATATTTTGCGCAACTTGATATTCATATCTGCGTGGGTCTGGTCTGCCGCTATCTGGATTAGGCGGATTGATTGCGCCCGGAACGATAGGCATACCAGGAGCAAATGGAACTGTTGCAAGATTTGGATTGCGTGGTAGTGCATCTGTTTGCCCATATGTTGTTGTTTGCCCAATGTTATTGCGCATTTGTGTTTCTGTTACTGCTATTGAACCTACTGGTAGATTAGGTGCTTTAGTAATCTCTTTTGCAACTCTTTCTGCAAATCGGTCTATTAAACCCATTACATTAACCTCTCAAATTATTTCCGCATTTAGAGCAAATGCTAGCCGTTTTTGGTGATGGCATACCGCAAACTGTACATAATAATGCCATACTTGCGAGTGCGAGCATACTAGCACCGCCAGAGTTTAATTCTGTTATTGCCCACACTAATGCATCTAATCTGTCTGGGCTTTCTGCTGATGTTGGAGTCCATTCGCACATTTGCGTTTCAAGTTCAGAGAAGTAACCAATGTGATGCACTCTGCCTTGTTCGTACAAACTGCTTATAGGTTCGGCGCGTAATTGTTTACCTCTAGTTGCAGTTACCTTTTTTGTCGCAACAGAAGCATCTACCTGCTTTAATAACAAAATAACCATATCGCCGCCGTTGTTTGTTTCGGCAACGATTTTGTCTGCACTATGTTTGTGATACAACTCAACTGCCACTCTTGCCCAAGCATCTGGCGTTGTACGGATAGATTTATCGTCAAGTATGTAGTAATCGCCATTTGATGCAACGCCAGCGGCAACTATGCCTGTTTCATCGCTAGTAGCGTTACCAGTTACCGCAGGGTCAATGGCAACTACAACGCGAACAAGTGGTGGTGCGCTATCCACCCGAGCATCGTCAATTAGTTTGCGAGTCCATAGCGCACCATCTACATTGTCCAGTATTTCGCCGTAAAGTTCCTGTCTGCCGAGGCGCGTGTTCTCATAACGCAATCTGTACTGGGCTAATGCACTTTCAGCTAAGTTAGCAGCATTATCAAATGTAGAACCACGCACTACCTTTACATTGTCTTGTGTTATTAACTCTTTGATTAACTTAATCGGCTTTGGCGTAGTTGTAACAATAGTTTGTGGGAATTCACCTAAGCGCAAACCAAATTGGTACTGGTCCCACGCTTCTGGATACTTAAATGCGGCTAACTCATCAAACCAACCGCCATGATGTTGTGGTCCACGCAAACGCTCTGGTTCTTCACCAGAAAACAATTTAATGCGAGAACCATTTGTTAGGAAGATTTCACCAATGGAACGGTTGTAATCCTTTAGCGTGCCATATTGGCGTAACACATTAACAATACCGCTTTCACCTTCTGCGCAAGTATCGCGTGCATCTCCATAAGTAGGCGCAACAATAGCCCAGCGTGTCTTTGGTTTGCTAGATGCTTCCCAAGCAAGCCATTCTGCCGCCGTGCGTGTCTTACCAGCGCCACGCCCTGCTAAATATAACCAAGTTGTCCAAGATGTATCTTCGGTTGGTAATTGTTCAGGTCGCGCTAACTGACTAAGCCATCTAACTCTGCGGCTGGCTATTAAGGATAGCGACAAGTCGCTTGACTTCATCATCAATTGTGTCTCGGTCATAGATACTTACCTCAACTTGTGCCTTCGTAGGCATATCCAAACCAAGCAATCTGGCACGCCTTTCCATAATCTTAATTAACGCTAACACTAACCGTGCACGAGTATTGGCATCTACATTTTGCGTATCTGTTAAATCTCCCCATATGGCGGCTTGCGCAATATCTAATCTATCCATTTCAGATTTGCGCACTTCAACTACATCTTCATAAACAATTCTGTTACACGCACTTAGATATGCCTTATGCGCGCCAGATGCACTTGCGTAACCTAAACGCTCTGCGATTAAATCAAATGTTAATCCACCGCGCCTAAATTCAAGTACCTTGCGTTCCTTCTCCAAGGTTTCTGGTTTAACTTTACTTCTTCCCATTACTTACTCCCACCCCAACCACCGCCACGAAATATGGCTGGCGTTGCTCCTATAACTTTGCTCATAGCATTACCGCACTTGCAGGTTACTTCGTGCTTATCATCAAACCCGAAATAAACATTTTCTTGTTCGTTACATTTGAAACATTTGAAGCCGTATATTGGCATTTACACTCCCATAATCCACTACAAATATAGCACTAATTCTGTGGGCGAGGACATAAAACCTTTGCAATCTCTTCATTAGGTTTTCCTGCATATCTGAAACCAGTTGTGATACGGCTACGCGATAGTCCTAATCTGCCTGTTATAGAAGATGTTTTGCCTCTTTGCGCCACTCTGGAAGGTTCTCTTATCATTTCCCAGTTGGGGCTTCTATTCAACGCCCTAACGCGTGCAGGGTGAGATGTAGTCGTATATGTAGAGAGTCCTTGCGCCGCTAGTCCAGCGCAAACATAATCTACAAACCTGCCACCTAAGCCGATACCCTGATAATCAGGCAGAACAACAGTCCTGCTAATACGCCTAGCATTTTTAACATTAGCGTTAATAAGTGGCAAGATAGCGGTAAATACTGCTGGTTGATCGTTAATCAAACCAACATAAATCTGTGCAGACTTATTCAAACTGTCGCTTAGATAGTGATGTTTGCTGAATATGCTCCACGCTTCATACTTTGCCCAAATGACTTCAACATTGACTTGTGGGCGGGGTTGAACCGACCCCCAAGTGAAAGTGCCAAGATGTGGCTGATAAATCCAGTCAGGTTGCAACCACTCTTCAATATCATAATGGCAAGCAACTGCTACAAACTTTTGATTGCGCGCTCTAACAGTTTTAGCAATAGCGGCAGAACCTATTTGCGCAACTGTACGGTCAATAACAGATGTAAATTCATCTACAACTGCAATCTCTTTGCTCTCTGCAAGTACGCGTGCCATACTCACACGGAACTTTTCACCGTTTGATAAATTCTCATATGGGCGCAACCAAGCAGGCGGTGATGAGAAACCAACACTAGAAAGCAACTCTGTAATATCCTTAATTGCTAACTCTTTTGGAAAATCGTCAATAACGGCGTTACTGCGACCCCATTGCATAGTTTCCGTGCTTAACAATTCTTGATTGAACATATCTTTGGCAACTGTTGTTTTACCTGCACCGCTAGGACCAACAATTAGTCCTATATTCCAATCGCGTGTTCCTAAATCTGGAATATTGTTAGGAATTTCCGTTGTAGATATTTTTGCCGCCTGTAAATCAAAAATGCCCTCTAACTGCATTACTCTGGGTGTTCTGTTAATTTCTGTGGTTAATCTAATAACACTCATATTTGCCTTCCTTAATTAGATAACGATTGCGCGAACACGCAACCCTTCTTGCGATAACCGTAACAACAATGCAGTTTGTTCGTTTTCATCATCACACTCAATTACAACTTCAAAGCGCTCGCCAATTTCTTTCAAATCGGTGTTAATTTCTTCGCGTGTTTTCAAATCAAAACCTTTAAAGCCTAAATCTGTTACCGACCAGTCATTTGTGTTCAAATCACGCAACTGCCCAAGCAATATTTCACTATTCCAAGATGCCAATTCAGCCGTGCGATTATCTGCGAGCGCGTATGCCTTAATTGTGTCTGTATCCCAGTCCTCTGGCACGGTAACGCAAGATAAACCTTTCCAGCCAATTTGTCTGGCGGCTTCTAGTGTTCCGTTACCAGCAACAACAGTTAAATCTTTTGTTATTACTACTGGTTTGCGCTGACCAAACATTTGTAGCGAGTGCGCAATAGCATCTAGGTTTTTTTGATTATGCGCTCTTGCATTGTTCGGGTCAAGCATTAAATCGTCAATCGGAATTACTTTTATTTCCAGTTCCATATTTACCTTTCAAATTTAAGGAGAGAGGGTGCAAAGGGACGGAAGCACCCTCTCTCACACTCCGCTATGCCGAAGGGATTGACGGCTTGCGAAGTACCTTCACTCGCTCAACATCTGTGATGTTAAACAAGGATTTTCTTTTGTATTTGCCTGACGGTACAAGAATTTTGCGCCATACAAGTTGTCGCAAATTGTTATGTGAAATATTAAGCATCTCTGCCGCAATATGGCTATCTACCATACCTTCGGGAATTTCATTACTCATTTTGTGCCTTTCTACAATGACCAAGGGTCATCAACTGGGTCCTCAATCGGTTTTTCATTATGCGGTAAAAGTGGTTCCGCAACATTTCTCGGAACAATACCATAACCGTTAATTGTACATTCCAGCGATTTAACTTCAACGCCTTCTTTACCGATATATGTGTTTTGCGTTAGCAAACCGTTAAATGTAATCAAAGTACCTTTGCGCAATTCGTTTGCCGCACCTGTTGCATTTTTGCCCCAGATAAAACAACGCAACCAAATTGTTTCTTTATCAACCCACTCGCCATCTTTATTTACACGCGGTGTGTTAGCAATTGAAAAAGATGTTACATTTTTTCCAGTCGGTGTTAATTTAATTTCAGGGTCGTTACCTAAACGACCTTCTCCGTAAATAACAATTTCACCAGCCATAGCCTTCTTTCCTTTCAATGTAATCGTAAGTTCCTTCAATAGTTAGTTTAACAGTTGAACCGTTAGGAAGCAATAACGGATAATCAAATGGGTCTGCGTGTTGCGGAACAATATGTCCTGTTTCTGTTGCAGTTTTTATATTCATATGAACAGATAATGTTCCTAAGTTGTGGCACTCATGATGTAACGCAACAAGATTATCAACTGTATCTTTACCGCCACGCGAGCGTAGTTTGCGATGATGCAACGCAAAATTATCTGATAACCCTATTCCACATTTTTCGCAGTATTGTTCGCACCGTGCAAGAATTAACTCTCTTAGTGCTTTCCAATCAGTCATTTGATGCCTTCTGCGATTATTTTGATGGTTTAATCGGAATAAGTGTTGAAATAATCGTCAATAACGGATTCAGCATTGAGCAAATTGCGGCTTAACTTTGCTTTGTCTGTTATTCGTATTAACACACCTTCAACCGTGCCATATTCTTTGATAGCAGTAATTTTTGTTACTTGTTGGTCATCATCATAAGCAACACCTGTTAATCCATCTAGCACCGCACGAATTAACTTATCAATATCTGGTCTAACAAAAGGTTCAATGCGCTTTACTGTTTTAGGTTTCAAAAAAGTAAATGTTAAATGAACCTCAACGCCTTCAACTGCTTTTTCCCAGATTACAGACTTAGCAACACGCGCAATATCAGCGCGCCATAATGCTAAATCTTGCGCACGGACATGAATTGCGTGTCCGTTAATGAATTTGAGAGAACCTTGTGGAATTGGTCTGCCTGCAATAAAAAATTGCGCGCTAGTACCAGCGATGTCTTTTCCAGAATTTCCAAGCGGTGCAAGGTTGCTCATAACGATGCTTAATATACCGCAAACCGTTATCAATTTGTTTCTTTGGGTGCTTAGATTTTTCACCGAGCATTTGAGCAATACCGTAGGCACTACTCTTTGGATTGTCTGATTTGTGGTTCCAAGCACTTTCTTTTCCCCATAATTGACTAAGGCATACAAACTGGGTTTTATTCCAGTTGTATGCCTTAATAGCATTTTGAGCGTATCTTTTAGGGTTTTCTACCGCTAAGTGCATCTGTATTTCATTTTTAGACATAAGCGGTGCGTTTGCTTCTGCTGGACTTGTTACCGTTAATAGCAAACCTATAACAGTTGCTAATATGGTTTTTTGTATATTTTGTTTTTGCATTTCCTACTCCTTTACAGGGTTCGGGTTCGGGTCGCTTCTTCTTTATCGTAATTATCCGATGATTTGAGTGATGAGCGATTTCTGAGGCGTTCTGCAAGTTCCTCACTTGTTGTAGATGTGTTTTGAATATGCGCCCTTTCGGGGTCGCAAATAGGGCAGAAACGCACTCCATCATACCAAGTTTCAACCACAATTTGTTCACCTAATCTTATTCTTTTTTCGGTGTGTTTGTACCGCACCCATATAAATCCCTTTTCACAACCATCTGTATGTGTACAAAAGCAATTTACTCGGTGGCATCTTGTATCCATTACAACTCCCTTCTTAGTAAGTTCATTACATCATCTATCCCTGCGGCGTGTCCTGTTAAATATACAAACGCCAGTTCATTTGCTGGTGGTTCAGTATTCATTTCCAATTTGAGTTCATTTGCATTTCGTAACAGAGTTTGTATTAACTCAAACTTTTCACTTTCTTCCATCTTGTTCCCTTTCGTTACCGAGTGCAATATCGGCGCAAATTGCTTGAACGCCGAGTAAAGCATTATCAATACTGCCTGACCGTTTAACGATTTCCTTACGATTAGCAACTGGGTTCCACGCAAGTATCTTTTTTGCAACTTCATTGCGTATTTGCGCTTCCAGTACCGTTATTATCTGCTTTGCTAATTCTTGTTCTTTAGCAGTATCGGTTTTCAATAACAGTTTGCCATCTTGAACAAACCAATGCGGTTTTTTGCAACTGCGAAAATTAAAAAACTGCATACTATTTGCCAACCTTTCCGTGCAGAATTTCAATTAAATCGGTATATGTGTGTATTTCGGCGTAAAGATAACGCTGGATTTGTTCTCCAGCATATTTGCTTTCTTTTATATCTTTATCTGTTACGCCTAAATCGCCTGCCAATTTACTAACAAACCAATCATTAACTGTTGCCATTTATCTGCCTCTCTTATGGTCAACAGATAGTTCCCAGTGATACTCGCAAAGGGGTCTGCCTAGTCGCTGGTGACTTGATGGTTCTTCACAGAGTACGCAGTTAGGGATAAACGGTTGCGAGTCTGTAATCGTCTCTGGTGAGTTTATTTCGTTTAGTATTTCCGCTAATACAGGTTCTGCCGCTTTTGCCATTTTGTCTAACATATCTTGTAACTCTTTACTCATTTGCCTTGCCTTTCTTTGTACATATTCTGCGCCACGCGATATGCGTAACTGACTAAATCCGTCAAATCTTTACTCGCCGCTTCGTCAATTGCTAATAATGCTATACGACCAAACCGCTTTATCATTTGACCAATGCGCCCAATTTCCACGCTGGATAACTGGCGTGTTTGTAGTTCCGCTACATACCACGCAGTTAGTGCTATACAACCGCCTATATCGTTATTGTTATGTAACTTATCCCATTCATCTTCAACTAATCGGGATAAGTTCCAAGCGTTAATACCATTAGCGCGTGCATCTGTTAATTTATTGCTAATGTTTTCAACTGCTTGTCTTGCACTTTCTACTCTTGGAGTAGGAAGTAGTTTCTTTTCTTCTGTATTCTGTATTATGTATTCTGTATTCTGTATTCTGTATTCTGGCTCTGTTATTAACGCGTTATCCCAGTCATCATTAACTGGTTCGGCGTTGTTATCTGGTACTGTTTGCTTATCTCGGTAACGCTTTTGCCTTTCTCTGAGATTTGCACGCTTTACCTCTACTTGATTTTTGCTAGTTTGATGCGCCAGATAATCGTGAATACGGAAACCGTTATTTGCCATATCTTCACGCCATAATTCCGCATTTGTTAATTCCGCAATTATGGACATATCGTTATTAGCAAATCTTGCCGCTATTTGCATTGGTATTAACCCATCGGTTAAATACTTTCCGCAATAACATAATCCGTTAATATGAACACGAAATGCACTATCAGATAGTCCAACCACTTTGGGGTGGTCTGGAAAACTATCGTCAATTTTTATCCACGCCACTATTTCACCGACAATCTCATTGATGGTTCGCCTTGCTTCTTAGGAACGAAACCTAACGCTTCTTCAACGGCTTTCTCGTCAATAGACTGTCGCCCTGCGATTTGAGTCCATTTAACAATATTGCCATTTGGAGTAACACCATCAACGCCTTCTAAGTGCGATTTGATGCCATCTTGTTCCGCTTCTAATTCTTTTATTTGTCCAGATAGCGTTATGTACCGTTCAATAGCGGAAACAGTTTGATTATCTGTAATTGTAGTTTCCGCTACTTCTTTTCCCTTGCCACCACAAGTTTCACCGTAATATGAACAGTAGAATTTGCAGAATTGTGCGGCGTATCTTTCTGGTGCTGGCGCAGTATCCATATCTTGCACTTCGCGTAACCACTTCAAACCTTCAAGTGCCACCGCTTCGTTGTATTCCTCTGTGTGCAATTTGATATTGCGTTCATCACCATCTCGCGGAATACCCACAAGAGTTACGGTTTTAGGACTATTACCATTTTTTGCTAGTAGATACGCGTATAACTGCACTTGTGTGCGTTGTTGTGTGCTTGGAAAATAAGTTAAATTTTTCAATTTAGTGGTTTTCCAATCCACAACTGCGCCTACGCTTGGAATATACAAGTCAATATGACCTTTCAAACCGTCATATTCAACTTCTTCTTCCAACCAGTAATCACCCCAATTAGCCGCATTATCTTTCACTAATGCTTCTTCAATCATTTTGTGAATAGCAGTACCCATAAGTGCAGGTAGTTTGAGTGTTTCATTTGTCTTTGGTGTGTCTTGTATTTGTAACCATACTTGCTTACGACAACCGCCGATTTGAGATACCCCAATTTGTTTTTGTTGCGAGCGCTCGCGGTTGTTATCGTATGTTGTTAATGCTTTCATTAACATTTCATCTATTTGCATTATTTTCTCCCTTTGCATGTATCTGGGCAATCGCCGCAACAGTTGCAGCAAGCCGATTTGGTTGTAGTTGATTCAAAATGCGTTGCGGTATCTCCGCAAATAATGCATTCATCTGCCATTTTTATCCCCTTATATCTCTAGTGAAGCCCTAACGGAAGTTCCGATAGAGCGTGCAATATCCACTTGTGTGCGGATACGCGTTGAATTTGCTCTGGCGGCTTTTACAACCGCCTCTGCTTGATTAAGCGCCTTATATTGTTCTTGGCAAACAATTAACGCATAATCTTGTACATCTTGAACACGCATTTTTTCAGTAGATAACTTCATACGAGAATGTGCCATTTCAATCTCGTAATCTGCTTTTGCTTTGTGATATGAGTGTTCTGCCTGTTCAAGAAAATCGTGTGCATCATCAACTTCTTTAGATAATGATGCAAGCCTATTTTCTATTGCTTGTGGTGTAACCATTGGATTTTGCCTTTCCGGAATTCCCGCAAACCGTGCATTGTGCTAACTCATTTTCTTTCCAGTTAGCGCAATACCAGCAACGGTACGGTTCATTATTTATTAGAGTCATTTCGGGCAATTCCCACAATGATTATTAGTGCTTCATCTTCTGAAAAACCAGCCATAATTAAATTTCCGTACAGTTCAAATAACTTGTCTGGCGGAATTGAGATTAACGGTTCGTCAGATTTGTTTTTAACAGTTACGCTTTTACTTGTAATAGTTGTTTTTGTTCCAATTTTAGAAACCAAATCCAACCAACTTTCATTGCTATTCTTATCTGTTCTCATTATTTTCTCCTAATTGTTCTAAGTTCAAATACATTTGCCCATTGTGGGTTTTCGTCAATTATTAACCGTGAGTAATAAGGTGCATAATTGTTATTTATCTTGAAATCGGAATTAGGGTCATCAGTTTCCATGTAATAATTCCAACGCAGTACTTCAAATAGCATATTTATGCCAATTCTGCGCCGACCCCGATTTACAAGTTCAGCAGTCATAGACTTTAGCGCCGAATACACCTGCGGATTATTTGCGTGAAACTGTGCAAATCGTTCCGCAGGTGTTAATTCGGTACTGAAATCAAGTTCCATGAAGAAACTTGTATTATCCATTTGCCTTTTCGCCTTCAAGAAATGCTTTTCTCTCCATAACTTCTGCACGGAGAGTAGTCAATTGCTTTGTAGCGCGGTCTGGAAATTCATTATCCAGTTCATTTTTGTAATCGTTGAACAACTTACGCAACGATTCCAAATCTGTTAATTTCTTGATGGTTTCTGCCGTATCTTGATAGTTTGCCACCATATGTGGTGTATCAACTGGTTTTGGTTCAGGTATTTCAACAACTGCACTTACTGGCGCAATCGGTGAACCTGCCTGTTCCATTTCCTCGGCGGTGTAAATACCAGATAGGTCGTTAGGAAACGCCTTTCTGAGTGCTAACGCTTCTGCGCATTTAGCAATCATCAAATCAGGCATTTTTTTCCATATCGGGCTATTTGCGTTGTAACCGTCAAATTTAGCGACCGACCAAAGTGGTTCAACGAACCCCTTGCGCAATACGCCAACCTTTGCCGCCAGAGGCGGTGTCTTTTCCAGCCAAATGTCTGTCCAAGCGCCATCTTCACCGCACCAATACGGCCCGACTTGTCCAGCATATTCACCAGAGCGTTGTGCAACTATTCGCAGTCCGTCAATAGATGCTTGAATGGTGAACCTGCCACCGCGTTCAATCATATACAACTGGCGTGCAAACGGGTCAAGCCCTGTTCGTTGTGCATAATGAAGAAATACTGCTAAATCTCCATTACTGGCGTTTGTTAGCCCTAGTTGTTTCAACGCGGCTAACTGTTTTGTATCCCACATCTGTTGGTCAGGATTGACCGCCAGAGCCGATTTATTTTCCATTTATGCCTTCTCTCTTGCTAGTCGGACACGCAATACTGTTGGATTTAGATTTGCCGCCGAGAGTGCGGTGGTTACTTCCATTTCCGCTATATCGCGTATCTCTTTTGATAGTGCAGAACCCTTCAATTTTTCAACTGAGGATTTTGGTGTCGGTATTTCTACTGCCACCAGTATTTTTACTGTGTTTGCCATTGTGTTGCCTTCCTGTTATTTATTTTGCAAACAATTTGTCTGCAAAATGCGTGCGGATTAAAGTTTTGCCTACTTCCATTCAATAATGCAACCACTTTCATTGCAGTACCAAAAGAAATGAATTGCAAATTGATAAAGAAGAAACCCACCTAAGATTGCAATTGCAAATAGGACACGCCTACCGCGTTTGTTCAATTTAAGTGGGTTTGAATTAAGAGTATTTACAGTCAATACCGATATTGCGGTGATTAAAGAAAATGAGATGCCTAATACGGTGTTTATCATTTGGGTTTGCCTCCATTAACTAGATTAAACGATTTATTTGTTGAGTTCAAGTAATTAAAAGTGCAAGTCGCGTATCTATTTATTGTTATGCCTAATAGTAAAAACACGCCTTGCAGACGATTAGGCGGTTTGGCACTTGTTGGGGTTACTTAACTATTACCCGACTTGTACCAAACCGCCTAGCGACTTGCTATGACTTATAGAAGATTCAAGATTTTGTTCTTGAAGTTATCTCCTGCGCCAGTAACAATACGGATAGCCCTTGCAGTATCTGGGTTTTTATCGCGTACTGGTTTAGCCCAGTCTGAGTACTCAGTAAAGGCGTTATATGCCGCCCACTTTGTACCGCTAATGTTGGCTTGTGTTGGTGCTTTCCACAAACCGTTGAGTGTTCCGCGTGCAGTTTCCGCCATAGTTACTGCGCGTGGACTTTCAGGGTCATCAATTGGAAATACATTTTCAACTAATGAATAAAATTCCTTATCAGACATTTTCTGACTAAGAAGATTATTTGCTAACTCTTCAAATGACTCTGTGTATTTCCAAGTCAATTTAAGTGTTTCGCGTGCAACTTGAATTTTGCTATCTACATTCGGAGTATGTCGTAATGTGAAAGTAGATTTAGCATCGTGAATTGCGGCAGTTAAAGTGTTCTGGCAAACCACGCGGATAGGGGTAACTAGAACATTGAACGATGAAGTGCCATCGTGTGTGTTCCACGCCATCAAATATAAATCAATAGCATCTACGCCACCAATTTGCAATCCTTCTGGCATTTTCATAGTCATAAAGACTTTTTTACCGTTATCAATACTGCCAGCAGTTTCAAATACGGCGCCACTTTCATCGGCGACTGCATTTAGAAACGAAAATGCTTGCAGATTTTGTACTGGTGTGTAACGGTTACCCACAACGCCAAGTGCTTGCGCCTTTTTTGTCTTTGGGTGATAGCGATAAGTCATAAACTTATCTGCATATGTGATTTCTTCCATTGAGCCTTGTTCCATAGCGGTTTTACCAAACATTGGAACCATTGTTGATACTGGGTCATCAGATTTGATAACTTGCCAGTCCAGTTGTGCAGTTTTTAGCGCATCTTCTGCGGTTAATGCGCCTTCTGTAACGGTGCCTAGTTTGTGCCAAGCGACCTCGCGTGCGGAAAAGAAGGCGGAAGTTCCATCTTCAAATTCCTCTAGTCTGTGTGCCATTATGCGTTTATCCCTTCGGTTGTGTTTGTTGTTGGTTTGTTTAACTCGGCGGCAACGGCTAATGCAATTGCATAACTATCACCGACGAATGCTGGAAACGGTACGGAAATAAAACTTGTACCGTGTTTCATTGAGTCTGCATACCACTTAATCCACTTTGACCAGTTAATAACTAAATACTGATCTGCGGTGCAATATCCTTTGGATACGCAAGCATCGTGATAAAAACTGGTTGGGTTAATTGTTAGCCAAGTATCTGACTCAGTTATTTCCGTTTCTGTTTTAACGGTAACTGTTATTGTTTTTGTATTAGTCATTATCATTTACCTCAAAATCTTCAATTTCAAATGACTCAGATGTTTGTTCAATATTGTCATCAGTTATATTTGATGAGATTTTAATATCAAAATCACCTTCGCTAAAGTCTGACTCATCATATGTAAGTGGAACATTGAATTCATATTCACAAACTGCGGCAAATGTAACCTTGACGGATTTAGTAAGTTCCATATCAAGATCAGCGGCTAACTTAATTAAATCCTTGGTATCAATATCTTTTGCTATAATATGTTCTTTAAGAAATTCCTCAACTTTGTCGTATAACTCAACATATTGATTTTTAAGATTTTCTTTCGTTGATGCAAGTGTTTGAATACGGTCAATATATGTATCAACCGTATCTTTTAATCGTTTATTTTCTTCTTGTAGTGTTTCTATTGTTACTGGTGTTGTTTCTTCAGTCATTTTTTATCCCTTTGCTATTTGCTGATGAGGCTCATCAGTAGTGCCATTTAGCACTAGACACGGTAAAATGCGTGCGGATTAAAAATCTGCCTACTTTTTTACCGTGTTTCGCCTTCAAATATGCGATTTGTGTATGGCGTATTGCCCTAATCTATTAGCGGTAATAAGTAACTGGTCTGCTACTTGCATTGCTAATGAATAGTTATCTGTCCGAATTGCGTTTTCAAATACTTCACCAGCCAATTCAATAAATGCAAAGTCTGCATCTATATTATTAACGGGTTGCAATTCCGGGCATTGAGGACATTCTGTGTTCCGTATCTTAATTATTTTCGCAGTCATAATTTGTCTCCTTATCGTTGATTGAAATGTGATAACAAATTCTGTTACCAGTTATTGTGCATATTGAACAGGTCATAGGACTGTTACCCATCTGCGTGCCGCGTTGCAAAGATTGTCGTAATCACCAGACATACTGTCCATTGTGTATTGACTAATCTCTTCCTTAGTTGCGCCAGCCCTTTTGAGTGCTTTTGAAACTGCACCCATAATCTCAAACGCATTTTCAGTAAGTGTTAGATGTACTACTGCTTGTGGATATTTTGGTGTTATTGTGTTCATTTGTTTCTCCCTTTTGTATAGTCCTTTGTGAACATTTCTGACTTTCTTGTTGCGGTTTTTGAACAGTAGATATCAACGCCCGCTTTTACGCCCATTTGCACAATAGGAATTAACTCATCTTCGGTAAAATAACCGAGCGCAATTAACTCTTGATGCGCAATTTGCTTGTAGTGGTCGCCGTACCCATATTGAAACGGAAGTACGGAAACGATTTCTCCGTCAACCCATATTCGTGCAGAGAAATATGAATTGCCGTATGTGGTATCTGTCCACTCTCTTGCTTCAATAAAGACAGACCGTGCAACTAACTGTGTATTAACCATTGTTATCTCCCTTTAGTAGTTGTGCCATAGTTACCAAAGCGCCGTAATACGCCGCCTTGATTTCATCTGATGTAACTTCATATTTTGATTGTTCGTTGTATCGCTCTATTCTTTTTAACCACTTAGTAATTGGCATTGTAAGAACATTTGTAGAAAGACCGATACGCTTTTCAATATCACCAAATGAAATTGGGTAACTTTCACTTTCATTTGTATCGTTATTGAATTTAGAAACAAGCGGTGTAAATAACTCCACCACTTTTGTTCGTGCGTAGAATTGAACGGCATTTTTTGCGGTAATACTGCCCATATCTACATGCATTGTTGTCCAGATAAGTGCGTTTGTAATTGCCCACTCACCGTTTTCTTCTTCTTGTAACGCTTCCATATTCTTGCAGTTTGTGATATCCCAATCAAGTGACATTTTATTCTCCCTTTGTTAGTTGTTTGTGTTATTTGTTGATGTTGCATACTTGCGGATTAGATTTTTGCCTACTTTTGCAATTGTTTTTGCTGATCTTAACAATCTGCGCAATCACAACTTGCGTTATTTGTATTTTGTAGTTCTTTTTGAAATGTACTCCAAGTATCTTGAAGTCCTTTCTTTGACTTGCTTAGATTTTCATTAGTCGTTACTTGACCAAAGAAAACATCTGCAATATCTTTTGCTGATTTGAAGTATTCTGCGCCGATAAAATCACCGAACCCATATCCTTCATCATCGTTGTAACTCCAACCACCATCTGCTTCACCGAAGTTGATAGTGTAAATAAAATCTGGGTGGTCAATTTGTATATATCCGCCCCAGACTATTTCTGCTTTTGTTACTTTCCATGTTTCTCCAAGTTGAACAGTTGCAGAACCAAATGTTGGTAAATCTGTTTCTGTTCGTGGGTCATATTCAGTTATTGCTTTTGCTATTTCTTCTAGTGTTATTGCCATTTGTTTATCCCTTTGTTTGTAGTTAATTTGCACTTACGGATTAAATTTTTGCCTACTTTTTATGCAATTTTTTTGCCTGTATATGTGGTCATATACTTGCTTTTTGTAACTGTGTATTCAATTACTCGGACTTTGTGTTTGTGCTTACCGAGTAAATCTTTTGCTTCTTTTGCGGTTTTCTTATCTGCGGTTTTCCAACCACAGTTGCAGAAAGCCTTATATACTTTTTTGTCCATTTTGTATCTCCCTTTTTATGTGATAGGCGTACCATCATCAGTAACCGTTGCCTAAGCGGTTAGACGGCGCTTACTTTTAGTGCAAGCGCCGTTTCGGAAATTGTTTGTCCCTAGTTATTTGAATTGTGCAAATACCAAGATCATTGAGTTGAACTTGATACCGCTATCGGTGTGCCAAACCGACCTCTGAGATAAATTCTCCATGCCGACTTCCGCCTTATTTGGAGTGCGCTGATTAGCAACTACTGTGGGTGCCTTTGTCTGCCACTTTCTAGGACTTACCCGTTGCGTGCGTTCCCTTATTTGCGTGTCATAACTTTTTGCAATGTGTTATATCTACTAATTGCGTACCTTGTAGAATACCGAAAGTCTGCCTAATTAGTGTTAGTGTGATTAACAGCGACTAACAGATTGTGCTGGCTATAATTCGGACTTGCAATTTGTTACTGGATACTCTGAACGGTGCAAATTAAATAACGAAATTTGCGTTCCGTTTATATCTCCTATGTATCAATATCTACTTATTTTCCTCGCCAGAGCGGTGCGGTGCGTAAGCGTTAATCCGATGCCTTCACCGAGGTTTTTGTAGATATTTAGTTGTAAATGTTCTAGTAGGTAAATTACTTGGGTTGTATTCGTACGAATGGACGACCCGTTAATAAACTACCCTTCAATGGTATCACCCCACGCCGAGATGGGTTTCAGAGGGTGTTTTTAACCTCGTTACAGCCCCGTATAGACACGCATATGTACAAGTGGTACATCTATATGCAATTGCTATTCAAATGTCCGCAAATAGCCTTACACGCCTTGTGGAAAAGTAGGCAGTTTTTTAATGCCGACACATTATTTGTAACACTTGCATACTCAATCACAAGTGGGCATACACTTCGGTTATGGCACAAACTGGTAAATCAAGTTATTCGCAAATCACAATCCGTTGTGGCGGTTTAGTTGTTGAATTAGGAACTGAAACCGAATACCCAGACATGGTTGATGATTTAACTAACCGTGCGCTAAATGTATTCAAAGAAGCGTGCCAAACAGTAAAAGACAATGGCGTGGATATATCAAATATGCGCCTAATCACCGCAGATTATGGTGATGATTATGATGATGAAGAGTAATGTGCCGAATTTGCGGAGATTGCGCTAAGGAACATACACGCACTATTGACGATGCCGTTGATGAAGCGGAAACTAATCTAACCAAATTTTGTATTCCGCAGTAACTCTGCCTTTAACTGGGTCAATAAAATGCAGGCGTTGGCTTGGAATAGCGCTAGCAGCTAATAAATCGCGTGCATACCGATTATCACTCTCAGTTGAACCTGTTTGGTAAATACTTCCTAATCCGTTTGCCATTGGCCAACAAGCGTGTGTGTGATAATGCCCCACATATACATCTCTAAATTCCCAAGGATACGCACCGCTACGCCAACGGTTTGCATGTTGAACAATGGCAGTAGGTGATGCAAACCCATTTCTGCCTACTTCATCACCGTGTATTAACAATGCGCGGTAATTACCGATTTCAACTCTTTGTACATCATCTGGACAGTCCTGCCAAGTTAAACGCTTCTCATCTGCAAGTAACTGGCGCGCTAATTCATAACACATACGGTCAATATTATCGTTGCGTGGTACATCTGCGCGTTTGTTACCGATACGCCCGTGATTACCCCACTCTGCAACCACTAATACATTTTCGTACATTGTTAATGCTTTTCTAATAACATCGGTAATAAGTCTTGATACCGTTACATATTGTTCAAATAAAGTGGCATCAACTTCGTGTAACTGTGCTGGATAGTTAAATAAACCTTCAACCATATCGCCGCCAAATAACACAACTACATCTTTTACAGGGTGGTCTGCTCTTTGTATTTCTGTAATTTTGTAGGCTTTATCTACAAAGTCCATAACGCGTTTGCGCATTACTTCTGAATTATATGTAGTGGTTTTTTTACTGCCTTGCCAGTCAGTCATATGCCATAGTGCAACTTCACTAGATTTTTTGCGTTTATCTGGTACTGGTATCTGTACAGATTTAATTGCACCCATAGCAAGAGTTGCATCTTTGGTTGCTTGTATTGTTACTTCAACTAATTCTTCTGTACGGTTCTTTGCATCTTTGAGTTGTTTTTGAGTGCGTATTAACGCCTTGCGCAATTCCGTTATATCACTTGATTCAATATCTTCTGGTAACTCTTCAAATCGGTCTTTAAGACTCACGCGCTATCTCCATACCGTGTTGTGTGTAACCTGATTTATCTAACCAGTTATCTTCATATAACGGATTTGCTACGCACCGTATGGACTTAAAGAAGTCCATCATTAGCGCAACTTGCCACGCTGGAATATCACCAATGCCTAGTATTGCGCCCCAACCACGACCAGTGCGCGCAAAGTTTTCATACGCATCACCATGTACATTTTGTCTATCTTCAAGAATTTTCTTTACTTTTTCGGACATTTACAGACGCCGTTTCTATGCGCTCTTATTGCTTCATTACTGCTTTTAATACCTTCCGACCTAAGCGCACTTAAAATAACATTTGCAGATAATCCTCTTGCCCACGCTTCATCTAATGCTTTTTTATTTTCTGGCGTTAAATTGTCGTACATAAATTGATACGGGCAAAAAGTATCTGGTTTTCTTGTTTTTGCAGCATTTGTTAGTTTATCTGCGAGACTCATTTTTCCGCCTTTCGTTAAGTAAATAATACACACAAAAGCACGGTATTCGTATTGTTAAACGCAAATTAACCTTTACTTATTTTGGCGCAGGTGGCACACCTACGGCCTCTTTGTCCTCGTACATACCGAGTATTTTCTGGCGTAAAGGCGTGTCCGTGTTTGCAATGGGTTCTGGCGCTTCTTGCCTTAACAATCAAACTTCTCTTTATATTATCTGATTGAGTTATTGCCTGTAAGTGTTTTGGATTAACACAACTGGGATTGCGGCATATATGGTCAATTACCAGTCCTTGCGGAATAACACCGTGAAAATGCTGAAACGACCAGCGATGCGCAGTAATAGTTTTTCCATATTCATCGGTAAATAAACCGTAACCGCTTTCTAATTTAGAGGCGTGCCACAACCAGCACTCGTTTGTAATTGTGTATTTTAAGTGAAATCTGCCTTCAATATCCATATGAATACCTCTAACTAGGCGGTTGAACTTCCCCAATACAACCGCCTAGTCAAAGCGTTATTTAGTTTTTTTCTTGCTCTGCTTGTTAGCAGCAACAATTATTGCATTTTCCACAGTATCGGCAACTGCACCAAAAGCAGGGTCATTTTTATCTACCGCACGAATTGCTGGTGCAATAACACCAGAAACAATTGCAACTGCGTATGCGCGCCAGTCGGTAATACTGGTGGCAAGTAAAGGTGTAATAGCAACAACAACACCGCGCAAATAGGATTTAAGCATTGATTTCATTCTGTAACTCATTATCTTTCTTCCTTCCTATTGTTAGGGGCGTGCCACAGCCATAACAAGTGAGTATGCGCGTTTTTTCAAATACACACCATCACCGTTAGATTGTGAACCTTTATTGTCGCCAGCCGTATTTCCTTCAACACACCAAAGATATTTTTTACCGTCATTTTTAATAACAATACCAACATGGTCTGGTTGTGCATCTGTATCAAATTGAAAAAATACAATATCGCCAGACTGAGCCTGTCCTGTTGGTATTAACTTATTGTTCTTTGCAAACCATTTAAGTCCTGCATCACAACTTGCAAACCCTTTTTTTGTACTAGCGGCAATTTTCTGTACTTGTTCTGCTTGTGAATAACACCAAGAAACAAACATTGCACACCAAGGTTGGTTGTTCAAACCGTACCATTTGCCGTACATAGTGTCGTTATTGCCTGTTTCGGTATAACCTATTTGTGATTTTGCTATTGCCGCTATATCTATCATTTATTTCTCCGCCATCAGTTTGAATAAATCATCAACTCTTTGTTCTAATCTTGTAATTGAATCCTTCATACTGTTTCCACCGTTAGGTTTCAATTCTGCAAGATAATACTTAACAAGATGCCGAATACTTATTGATATTGCACCAATTAATGTTGATACGCCAACAAGTAATCCAACCCATTGTTCAATAGTCATTTTATGTCCAAGTCAGTATGCGTATAGTTCCACTTGCATCTACGATTTTGGCTTGGTTGGTTGTTATATTTAACCAAGCATCACCTTTGCGCGGATTGCTAGGGTCTGATGTTACATTAGGAAAGGTAAATCTGGTAGCAGTTTCAAGTTTACGCAAACGCGAGTCAAGATCAGCAAACATACTTCGCAAATCTGGTGGTTGATTTATATATGCCATTTGTACCTAGTTTGTTGTATTGGTTAAAGTTAATGTTACACGCTCTGGACCATCTTCGCCCGGACTTACAGTAAGTCCTACAATGCGATAAATTGCATCAAGTGTTGTAACAAATCGGCTATCGGTAATTCTTAACCGAGCATCATCTCCCAAAGAGTATGTACCAAATTGAGGTTCTGCATAAGCAGGAACAGTTATTCTAAAAATTGTAATTGGGTTACTCACAGATAACACTTGTCCTGTTGCCAATTGTGCTAAATATGTGCTATCTGTAATTTCTGAATAATTAACCTGTTCTTCCAATAACGGATAACCGTTAGTAAATTTAGTTGTATCTTCTGCGGTTGCTATTAACTTTCCTTCATTTGAACCTGCGCCTAAAGCATAAATAGTATTTGCTGAAACTGAACCATCTTCGGTTAAACTGTAAGAAACTATATTACTTGCAGGTAATTCAAATACTGGTACAGTTGCAGAACTTGCGCTATAAACTGTACCAATACGCGGATAACCTAATTGCAATATTTTTGTTGGGTTACCTGAACCGTCATAACTTACTTTGATATTGAAATCAAATCCATTATTTTGTCTTGCTAAATCTTGTATTGCGCCATATACCTGCTTGTATTCATATGAATAATATGTACGGCTAAGTAATACACCAGATGTTTCCGTGCCTACTGTTACACCAATGTTTCCATAAGGCGCAGATTGCGCTTGTGTAATTAAGTTTTGCGCAATAGATAATTGATCGGTATTTGTAAATGCCGTTGTTGTGGTGATCTTTCTGCGTTCAAAATAACTTTCAAACTCTCTTGCTTCTATGCTTAAAGTTTGACTATCGCTATTGTACGGTCTGCCCCAAATTACACCGCCCCAAACAAGTGTGCCATTTCTATCAACATAAATACCTGTTTTTGCAGGAATAGTACCGTTAAGCACATTGAAAGTATTTGCATTAAGACCAGATAAAAGCAGTTGTCCGCTTAAAGTTCCAGCCTGATTTAACTGTTGCGTAAATGAAACACTTGTTAAAGGTAACTCTGCAATTATATTATTTGTTAAAAGATCGGCAAATAAATATCGGTATGTTGTAGCCATACCGTTAGATTATCAGCGTGTCGGCTTCTTGGGCGGTTAAAGGCTTGCCAGCAATCAATTTTGCTTTGGCGCTGGCTTTGAGATCCGCGAGCGTTTGCGCAGCCGCATCCTCATCTGCCTTCGCTTTTGCGTAAGCGATCGCATCTGCTTCGCGCTGCTTGATTTCCTCGGCTGTAAGTTCTACTTCAGAGACTTCGCCTGTCTCGCAGTTTACTATGATCTTTGTGTCTGCCATTTTGTCTCCTATGATTTAGATATGCCGTAGAGGGTTGCTGTTGAATACTGCACAAAATTGTCTGGACTAATTGGAGCGATAGATATAGATGTAACCGCTGAAGTGTTAGCCATAAGTCCAGCGCCTAAAACCGCTAAAACCGCTGTTCCATTAGTTTCTACAACCGAGTCAGTAGAAAATGATTTGTTATTCGCGCTCGTATAGTTGGGAATATACCATTCAGAATTAGCAAAAGTGCTAGCCGTGTAGTTTGTATTGTCCGTGTATATGGTTGCTGAAAACGCCTGAGAAGTGTTACCAAAAGAAGCGGCTGATGAACCTGTGCCATAAACTGCTTTTTCTGAATATACGCCCGAAGTGATACCCGCTAAAGTATTTCGCAGGTTTCCATTTGTGCCATTAGTTCGTGTGGATAACTTAACGACTAAATCTGTGTAAGTTTGTGGAATTGAAGTAAAATCCATAGAGGCTGCGCCGCCAGCGCCAACGGTTACGGATGCAATTTGGATATAAGTTGCCATTATGCCGCCTTAATTCCGTATAGGGTGAAGGTTGAACCAGTTGAGAAATTATATTCGACGCCGCCTCTAGAATTTTTAACAGCAATGGAAGTAATTGCTGCGGTATTGCGCCATAGCGCCACCGTTGCATTTGTTCCAGAATAATCTAAAGAACTGCTCGCCCTATTGCTTCGAGATAAAAAGGTTTTATATGTTGTTGTATTTGAGTAATTCATAATATGCGCCGTTGTAACGCTATCCCCGACGGTATTACTTATGGAAATATCTAGTCCCATCCAACCTCGCGCTACATTGCTATCCCTGCCAGAAAGAGCAGAAGTGCCAGTTCCGTAAAGTTCTGTTGCTGAATAATTTGTTCCAGTATCGCCGTTAAATTGAAGACTGGTAAAGGTTGAACTAGTGTGAGTTGTAGCGGCAAAGATAACTAAAATCAAATCGGTATAGGTGCCGCTGATGCTTGAAAAGGTAACGCTGGCTGTCGCGCTGCCAAGTGTTGTAGTCGCTATCGGTTCATAAGTTTTAGCCATTATTTGACCCCATAAAGCGCGAAGGATGAGTATTGCATCATGTTGCCGTCATAGGCAGTTATGACGATGTTATTTATTGCTGCGGTGTTATTCCAACTTACCGAGGATAAATAGATTTCTCCTGAACCATTCCAGTCGCCGCCTGATAGTGCGCGAGTTGTGGTGTTTTTGTTTGTATTTGAATAATCTAAAATATCTACAACTGCACCACTAAAGGCACTTGCTGTATTATTGTTATCACCGATCATAAAAGTATAATTTGGACCATTGTTTGATGCTGCGGCTGCGGCTGCCCCGTTTCCCCGCAAGTAATGAGTCCAATAATTTGTAAGTGTTGTATCGCTGTTATAGGTTGCCCTTACCGCAGTAGTACCAGTAAAAGAACCTGCGCATCGAGCATTTACTCTGATTTGCAGATGCTTATAAGTGCTAGGGATGCTGCTGAAAGTGATAGAGGCTGAACCACCTGCACCAACAGTTACGGTCTGAATAGACTCATAGTCGCCTAAAGCGGCGACTGCCGAAGTGAAACCGTAAGCGCTCGCGGATAATCCGCCCCTTGCTCCTAGTATTGGACTCATTGGTTATGCAAATTTCGTCTGGCTTGCGAATACGGTGTATGTAGGTGTTGCCGCAGTTTTAATTACAGTATATACATAAGCATCAATACTTGAGGCGTTGCCAGCGGCGAATGCTGTTCCGCCTTGATATTTTGGTGTTACAGATGAACCGTCAATTTGTAGAGCGTTGTTGTAATAAGCGGTTCCGCCGTTTGTTACAAGATGAGTTACAGTTATAGCATCACCTACGGATAAAATTGAACTTAGCGTTGCTGTTGAACTACCGCGAATATTCAAAGTCCAGTTTGCGCTTGCGTTTGAAGTGTAATAAAGAACCCCTTGAGTTAAAGCATCATAGTTAATTGTTCCTGTTGCGGCTGTCGCTGATACTGTTGTGCGCTCCTCTGGCGAGACCATCACTGGGTTCGACTCTGTGGCGTTGTTGATCGTCGGGCTGGTTAGCGTTTTATTTGTAAGAGTTTGAGTACCAGTTAAAGTAACAACTGATGAGTCAATAGCCACAGTAGGAATTGGACCCGTTCCGCTTGTAACCGTAATACCTGTTCCAGCGGCAACTTCTGTTAGATCACCAACAGGAAGATTTGTAGTTATATTAACGCGTGTATCTGTAATGTTACCAGTTACAATTGAAGTAACGCCAGCGCCAACGGCAATAGTTGCTAATGAAATTGAGTTAGCAGGTGTTGCAGGCGCAACAGGTGAAGATGCAGGAGTTCCTGCAACTACATTTATAGCAACTTGATTAAGTGAGCCCGTGTAATAAGCATCTGAAACTGTAATACAAACACGATCTATTCTAGGGTTTGAAGGGTTTGCAGTTGTAATTGTGGCAACGGTAGATGCATCATTGTAAAATTGATATACGCCCATATTTGCTTGGGTTGTACCAACAATTGCTCCCCAACCAGCCGCAACTAACACAGACATACCAGCAGGTGAATTTTGAGTTATCGCAAGAGAAGATGTACCGATAATGCCAGTTGATGAAATGATTGACTGCATTGAAAGACGATCATTTTCGGCAGGGTGCGAACCGTTTTGAAGCCAACTGGGCGGTGTGCGTAGTGCCATTTATTCTCCTAGATGTATGTGTTGTACCATACTACCGTAGCGGCAGTAGTTCCTGCTAATGTATTAATGCCTGTCATATAAAATTGTGATGTACCTACTGGCGCCCAAAACCATTCACCCGATGTGAGCAGATTTCTGGCGGTAACACCGTTAAGTGTTACAAGTTTATTGTATAAATCAATTACTAAACTATCTGTATTTGTATAAGTACCAGTAAATGTTAAGTATTTATTTTGTGTTGTATTACCTAAAGTTGGGTTTGTAATTGGTCCATTTAATGTAATGGTTGGGTATGCAGCCCATCTACCGTTATTTGTTACTGCTGTGGTTACTGCCGTTGAGCCGCCACCATAAACCAAATTGTATGTACGATCATATGTGCGACCTAATGGGTTTGATACAGATAATACTCCAGTTTGCAAAGTGCTATCGTAATAAGTTGGATTAGGACAGAAAAATGTTACTTGTGATGTTATATAACCATAAGTATAATTAGGATCAACGGTTGTAACAAAAGACCGAACACGCGCATTGATAAATTGTTCTCCCGATGGTGGCAAAATAAAATAAAGCGGTGTTGTCCCTGATATTTGTGGCAATAAAGCATTTTGAATTAAATTTAAGTTTGTTTGCGCTGAGTTACCACCACTAGTTGCAAGTGTTAAAAATGTGATCGTAATGTTACGCCCACCAAGAAAATCTTGACCAGAAAACATACCATCTGCATAACCGCGATTATCGTCTTGATTACGAATTTGAGGCACACCTTCAAGACCATCTACCGAGAGTATTTGATAAGGCGTGGCTGAACCACCAAATGTAAGACCGTTAAATGAAAATGAATAACTGGCGGTAACAACAGGCATTAGATCACCGCCATTCCGTATTTAGCAATTCGTACAAAAGTATTTCCAATGTCTTCTGGGCTTGTGGTATTGTAATTTGTAACAGGTGCGTTAATCACCAAATTTCTGCCGCCGCTTTCGCGCATATATTCTGTTTCGTTTAGCGCTCCTGTTTTTTGTAACGCATCTGCCATTGTATAACTTGCAGCAGAGTCATTTTGTGCAGGAATTGGTACCGTTGGAGCAGTAAATGTTTTAGCATTATTAAGTGCTGCGCTAAGTGCTTCAATGGCACTTATTGTTGCATTTGTAGCATTTGTTATTGAACCAAGTTTTTCAATCATATCTTTTTCAATATCTGCAAGACTATCTGCTAATTCCTTACGGGCTTCTGCCTGTGCTTTCACCATGTCTTTATATGCTTCTGAAATAGCACTATCTCTGGTTTTTTCTGCTTCTGCCATTGCTCTGTCAAAATTGATATTTATTTCAGATTGAGCATCGGCAAATAATTCTGCTTGATTTTTTAACGCATCCGCAAGATCAATATCTGCTTGTTTGTATGCTTGGCTAAGTTCATCAGTTGCTAATTTTCCGCCTTTATTCATTTCATTAGCAAGTGCATCTAATCCAGTATTTGAGATTTTTTCTAAACTGATAAAAGTTGATTGTAATTCTTTCATTGTTTGAGGTGATGAATTAAGAATTGACTCTGCTAATTGATTACCGATCTCTGGACCAGCAGCCACAATTTGTTCAATAAATGTTTGAGAAAAACCATTTGCCTGTAAAAGTGCTGCATTTTTAGCAAGATTTTTAGATGCGGCAAGTTTAGCCTGCATAGATTTTAACAGTTCATTAACATTGGCAGTTCCTGCTTCCACCAGTCCTTTGAATATATCAGCAGGATTAATTTCTGTGCCTTTACGGAATGCATCACGAAGTCTATCCACAGATTGCTGAACAACACTTTGTAATTTATCGTAATAACTCTTATAGATATCTGCAATCTTTTTTGTATTATCTTGTTCTGTTTTTAGCATATCTTCTGACTTTTTTAAGTTCAGATCAGCCATCTTGTCGTTAAAATCAGTTTGTGCTTTTGCAATAGTGTCTTTGTAATCTACATCAATATCAGACATTTTTTCATTAAACTTAGTTTGCGCAGAAATAATCTTTTCATTTAAGTCTTTTACAATCTTTATGTAATCTTCGTTTGCTTTTTTGACTTCTTCTTGCGCCTTCTTTTGTTCAGGAGTTAAACCTTTTCCTTTTCCTTTGCCTTTTGTTGAATTACCAAAATCAATAGGGGTTTCATCTAAGAATTTGATTTTAATTGGTTTGTTCAAGTTATCTAAATTTTTGGAAAAGCCTTCAACTTTTGCTGCGGCGCCATCAAAGAATTTGCCAATGCCATTGGTTGTATCTTTCAAACCTTCATATGCTTCTTTGGCCGCAGGGTTAATAAATCCTAAAACTTTAAGGAATAATTTTAATGGACCTGTTACAAGATTAGCAAAAGCCTCAACTAATACACCAACAACTTTTATTAGGAAACCAAATGCTACAAGTCCTGCTTTACCTACGCTTATTATCATTTTGCGGAAAGTTTCAGATTTATTCCATAACAAAGCAAGTGCGCCAATAAGCAATACTGCCGCCGCTACAATAAGACCAATAGGATTAGCCGCCATAGCGGTATTGAGAGCAATTTGTTGTCCTGTGAGTAACATAGTTGCAGTTTTTACAACTGCTTGAACTGCCGCATATATTTTTGTAGCAGCAGTTATTACTTTTAGCGTTACTGCATAAGATGCTAAAGCAACTGTAACGGTTAAAACAATACCGCCAAAGATTTGAAATGCGGTTGAGTTACGCTTTACAAATTCTATTGCTTTATTCAAATTCTCCATAAGGCTTTTTAGATATGGAATTAACACTTCACCGACTGCTTGTGCGGCATTGTTAAATTGTTCTTTAAGAATTTGTAATTGAACGGAAAATGTTTCAGTTGCTTTAAGTGCTTGACCGCTTAACTTTGATTGCAATTCTCCCATTGCTTTTGTAGTTGCTTCTGCTTTAGGCAAAGTTGAATCCAAAACAATTCCAAATTGCTTAAATACTTTACCTGCGCCCATATTTGCTCTTACAAGCATTTGAGATGCAGACTCTAAACTTATTGACTTAGCCCGTGCTAAATCAGCAGACATTGCTAATAATTCTTTGGATTTTGTTAGATCACCAGTTGATTGAATTAAAACCTGCATACTTGCGGCGGCGGCTTCATCATCAAATCCAAGTTTGACAAAACTACTAGAAAGTTTGTTAATTTCTTCTCTGGTTGCGGCAGTATTTAATCCTTGCGCCGCTAAAGTGGCATTTAATTTCGTCATAATGGTTTCGGCTTGCATAGCCTCTTTAATACCAAGTGCCGCAAAACCAGCAAATGCCGCACCTGTAGCCAATAAACCAGCCGTAGCAATACGACTTGCCTTATCAATGCGACCAATTGAACCGCCAGCCTTTTCAGCCTGACCTTCCATTTTGCCTAGTTCATTATTAACTTGCTTAAATTCTGCAATAGCCTTATCTGCAACTGCTTTAATCTCAAATATTGCTGGTGGTAAAAATGCCATTATCTGACCACCCGACCAATATGTTTAGCAATAATTGCAGGCGCAACAGTACGGAACTTCATAAACGCTGGCTTCATATAAGGGAAACCAGCCATAGCAGAAGTTCCTCTCCAAGAGTTAGGTGCATATGCGCCACCTAATTCTACGGCGCGCCCGTAAATAATTGTCGGACCTACAATAGCAGAATAACTAGCAAAACCTTTGCGAAACTTCTCACCGCGTATGGAACGGCGCAAATTACCTGTGCGGTTCATAGGCGGTTGTCCAGATGTAGCCTTTTCGCCTTTGGGTCTGCGCCCTTCAATTTGTTCTTTGGATAATTGAATAAGTGTAAGCATCATTTCATCTCGCGCCGCCATAGCGCCTTTGTCCATATTTGCGCCAGCCTTTTCTAACGCTTGACGAACCATTTTAAGATTTGATGTTATCACTTTCAACCTTTTTCACTAACGCAGAAATTGCAATTATCCAATCCAATAACGCCGCAGGTTGTTCATCTACTTGTAGTGGTGTCCAACCGAAGTCTTTTGCACAGATGTAATAAAACCATTCCTCATCTGGATATGTAAAGGCTTCGTGTCTTTCACCACCTTCAAGCAACCACCTTAATCGCTGGACTTTCCGAAAGGGCTTTCGGCATCCTTTTCATTTGCTTCTGTATTAGCCAATGCAGGGAATAGTACCTTTTGCGCATCTTTTGTTTCATCAACAAGAAAATCGTAATCAGCCATTTCAAGTTCATCTAGCGACTCAATTTTGATTGACGGAATAATTAAATCTAGCGACCAGTCCTCAATAAGTACTGCAAGCAACCCATCTGTTAATGAAAGCGCCTGCATAATACCTTCATCTGCTTTGCCTGCGTTTGCATAAATCTTTTTGCGGTCTTTTACACGCAACGCTGATGGGTCGCGCAAAGTAACTGTTGCGCCACTAGGTAATGTAATTTTCTTTTGTGTCATTTTGTTTCCTTCCGATAGTTGTGTGCCTTCCAATTTTACATCAAATAGGTGCTAGGGGGCGGGAACGGGGAAGGCGACCGCTACAACCGACCCCCTAGCACATTTATTCTGTTACTTAGATATAAGTACCAGAAGCCTTTGCATTTTGTAGTACCCACTTAATAGGAGCAAAACCGCCAGAAGCACCTGCATCTGTGGTATTTCCTAGTCCGTTAATTGAGACGGTAATTTTTACAAAATCATCTCCACGGTCATAAGCGGCGGCAGTATAAGCACCCTTTGTAAGAGTTGCTTGAATTTGAAGTGCGGCTGCACCTGTTCCATATTGCCAGTTAAGAACAATCGCAGGTTGTGTGTTTGTTAGGTAGCGTGTTAATTCTGTATCCGCTTCCATAATAAACTCAATATCACCTGTAACATCAAGAGCACCAACAAATACGCTAAATGGGTCTTGTGTCTGTGAAATGCCGTAAATTGGTGTAACTGGACGCTTCATTGAAATTGAACCCGTCATACCATTTGTGATTGAAGTTCCACCGATAGATACAGTTCCTTGCCAGACTGGTGTTGGCAATACTGTGCTAAATGTTGGTGTTGGTGCAGTTGTTGTAGCAGACTTAAAACCTGTTGCTTTAGCATCAAATTCCAACATACCATCTGCGCTAAACTTTAGCGTTACATCGTGAAATTGTTGCGCGGCATATGTGCGCACACCAGCAACATAAAAGTCTGTAAGTGTGTAAGAAAGTGGTTGAACATCAGTAGATGCCGCAAGACTATTCTTTAATGAGATTGTGTGTGTAAATGGAGCAGATGCACCAGTTGTAGCACAAGCACCCATAATACCTGTAAGTGCATAACCAATACCATCAGCAAATACCGCACCACCCATATCAAATGTAGAGCGTGTTCTGCCCGGAATATAGTTGTAATTTTCAACCATAGCACCGCGAAGTCCTTGATCGTACAATGGGTCAATTACATCTACTGGCTTTACAGTATCTTTATTGACGAGAAGGTAATCTGTCGGTGCAACCGCAGTACCTTTTGTTACTTCTTTTGCAATTCCTATATAGGAACGGACGGAATTTTGGACTGCCATTTACTCACTCTCCTGCGGTGTTGTGAAGGTTGGTTTGGTTGAAATCTTAGCACTAACACTAA
>Ga0214921_10001540_pt1 | contig 39034 bp, 32 predicted proteins | sample LL1505_MetaG_FD_177992 | JGI IMG/M metagenome (GOLD analysis project Ga0214921, IMG submission 177992) | Freshwater microbial communities from Lake Lanier, Atlanta, Georgia, United States - LL-1505 | ecosystem: Environmental > Aquatic > Freshwater > Lake | place: USA: Georgia | collected...
CGCACGCTCACTATTGGCTTTTACCTCCATCCCAGCCGTTGCAGAGCGACAGCAACTAGGGGCCAAGGTACGCTCGCCATTAATTTCAACAACGCATGCACGGCAATTCCCATCGGGCCGATAGCCGTCCTTAAAACAGAGATGGGGAATATCAATGCCATGGCGTTTTGCTGCTTTTAAGATAGTTTCACCCTCATAGGCAACGATCGTCTTACCATCGAGCTTGAACTCAACGGTTTGCAGTGCTAGTTCTTGCGGATTGACTGGTGCGTTCACGCCTTAAGCTCCCTATCTAAGCGGTTATGCAATTTCATGGGGGAAATATTGATGGATGCAACGAATGGGGTTTGGTGCGGCTTGCCCAAGACCGCAAATCGAGGCATCAACCATGACGGTAGACAGATCCTCCAGAGTTGCTTGATCCCATGTGCTTGCTTGCATTAATTGTGCGGCTTTACTTGTACCAACCCGACATGGGGTGCACTGACCACAACTCTCATGCTCAAAGAAACGCATGACATTGAGCGCTGCATCGCGCGCCTTGTCTTGATGACTAAAGATCATTACGGCTGCAGAACCGATAAAGCATCCATAAGGCTGCAAGGTATCAAAATCCAATGGAATGGTATTCATGGTGGCCGGCAAGATGCCGCCTGAGGCACCACCAGGCAGGTAGCCATAAAAGGTATGGCCCTCTTGCATGCCGCCGCAATACTCGTCAATCAATTCCTGAATGGTGATGCCAGCCGGTGCCAGTTTGACACCAGGGTATTTCACCCGACCGCTCACGCTAAAGCTACGCAAGCCTTTGCGATCATGACGACCATAGGTGCTAAACCACTGCGATCCTCGCGTAATGATGTCGCGCACCCAATACAAGGTTTCAAAGTTATGCTCAAGCGTGGGTCGACCAAATAAGCCAACTTGCGCAATGTAAGGAGGACGCATTCTGGGCTCGCCCCGCTTACCCTCAATACTCTCAATCATGGCGGACTCTTCACCGCAGATATAGGCACCAGCACCCCGACGCAACTCAATGAGCGGTAACTTAAAGGATGCATTTGCCTGAAGTTTTTTAATTTCAGCAGCAAGCAACTCGCGGCAACCATGGTACTCATCGCGCAGGTAAATGTAACAAGCATCAATCCCAACCACTCGCGCAGCAATCAACATTCCCTCAAGGAAACGATGGGGATCACGCTCTAGATAGGTGCGATCTTTGAATGTTCCTGGCTCACCCTCGTCAATATTGATTGCCATGAGTTTAGGTGCTGGTTGATCCTTCACAATCCGCCATTTACGCCCAGCTGGAAATCCTGCTCCACCAAGACCGCGTAAGCCAGAATCTTCCATTGCCTTAATGATGGCTTCAATCTCGCGTTTACCGCTATCAAACTCTTTCACCAAAGCGTAACCACCCTTTGCGCAGTACGCTTCATAACCCACATATGCGGGCGATACCTCATTGGCTTTTTGTTCTGGGCTTACGGCGTGCTCTGCGAAATCTGCAGGCTCGAATTGGGCATCATCCTTTGCCTTAGGGTGCATGAGCTGACGATTTTTAACCGCTTTCGATACCTTTTCCGCATCAGCAAACAATACAGGGTATTGATGCACCACAGCGACCGGGGCTTGCTCGCACCGACCCACGCATGGAGCAGCAATGACCTTGGTCTTGGGATTGCCTAATATTGTTGGTAGGCGCTCCAATAACTGTTTGGCCCCAGCTAACTCGCATGACAATCCATCGCATACGCGCACTGTAATATCGGCAACCGGATCGTTACCGCGCACCACTTCAAAATGATGATAGAAGGTCGCTACTTCATACACCTCAGCCATTGGCAAGTTCATCAGCTTTGCAAGTGCAACCAAATGACGATCATGCAAAGCGCGGTATGCATCGTTGAGTAGATGCAAGTTCTCAATCAGTAGGTCGCGACGATACGGACCATCACCGATGAGTTTTTTTACTTCGGCCAATGATGCATCGTCCGCCTGTCGCCCTTTTAATTTACTTTTTTGCCGAATTCGCTCACGAAGGTCATCCGCGCTTGCGATGGCAACCGCCTTGATTTCGTTGGAAGGCTTAGGGTGATTCATGCTGTTTTAGTCTCTCAGTCAGAATATAAATAGTTATTTAAAAGGTCGTACTGCATGGCCATTTAGTGGTTGAAATCAATGTAATTGATCTACCCCTGTAAGTAATTGATATGGCTCAAGATCTCTCGAATCAGGGTTAACCCTGAAGTTCGGCATATAGGCCAGTTGCTACCAAGCTAGATTAATTGGAACTGGGCAAAAAGGTATTGCTGTAATCCATTTCCCTCTCGCGGACACGGGCTTTAAAACAGGCCTCATAGTCAGGGGTTCCAACCCGCAACCCCACTGCCGTGCAATCCGCTTGTGCAGCGGACTGCACCGTGCCACAAGCTGATAAGCCAAAAGTACTGGCAAAGGCCAATCCAGCAATCATCATTTTTGTTGTCATCGTTTGAGTCTATCACCTAAACCAGTTGCTTAATTAACAGGACCGATCCTGCAAATAGCAAAATACTGCCATACGCCAATTGCATATGATGAATACTCAAGAGCCGATGGGTTTTTGATCCGATCCATAGGCCAATTACCATGCAGGGTACCAAAAACAATGCGAGACCCAAGACCTCCCAGTTCAATATCAAGCCCGTTACCAACATGAAGACTAAACGCAAGAACACGAAGATCAGAATGGCAAATGCCATGGTTGCGCGTAATGTATTGGGCTCGTTAAAGCGCATTGCTAAGTAGGATGCATAAATTGGTCCACCTGTAGCAAACAATGCCGTAAAAATCCCCCCAGCTACACCAAAAGGAATGGACCAATACTGTGAAATGGTTTGGATGGGGGCGGATTTTTTCTGAGTCAAAACGCGAATTCCATTAAACGCTGCAAAGGCACCCAAGGTAATTAGTAAAGGCTCGGGCGGTGCCTTCAGGAGCAAGGTGATGCCAATGACCATGCCAATGAAACTAAATGGCAGCAACCAAGAGAGCTCCCTCTTATCCGCCGCATCAAAAGACTTTGTACCCAAATAGAATGCCGCACACAGATCCAGTATCACCATAATCGGTACTACAACCTGCAGGGGGAAAAATAACACCAGCACCGGTACTGAAATAATCGATGATCCAAATCCGGTCACCCCAAAAATGAAATACGCCACCAACACAATCGTGCAGGCGGCAATAAATGAGACGGGGCTAATTAACTCAAAAATAAATATTCTTTGTTCGTGTTATTTTTTGCTACCCAAGGAAACACCCAACGGTATGCCGTCTTGATCGGCACCGCCCGCCTTGGATGTTCCTATGGTAATTCGTTCTGCTAAGTTAGGCTGCTGGGCAACCATCAACTCTTTTGCCCGATTGGCTCGTGCGCTTGCCAACTGCATTAGCTCCGCTTCGCTAATGGCATAACTTTGAATGAGCTCATTGCGAAGTTGCTGATAGCGGGCCTCGTTGTCTGGCAGGGAAATCAAACGCTGTGCCAACTGAATTCGGCCGACTTGTTGCCCATAGGCTGACCTTACTCCAGCTTGCACCCGAGGGTCGGAAAGACTTGGGATAGGAAGGGGTTCCTGAGGGCTTAATTTAAATCCAGCAGCATTCAAAATAGCACGATCGGCACGCGCCCTTGCTAAGGCTGCCTTATCGGCGCTCGGGTCATAAACCCCAACAAACTCAATCGTGGCATTAGGGCGTTTTACCAAAACACCCGCCAATTTATCAAGCTTCTCTTGATCAACCGGCAGATAAGAGCTCTCACCCAAGACCGCATGAATCGGTGCATCGCTTTGAAGCCCCAATAACGATGCCAATGCGCGAAACGGTGCGGTAACAATATTCGTTAGAACCGTACGAATCGCTTGCCAAACGAGGCCGGTCGCCGAGAACTCTGGAGAATCTACGTTTCCCTTAATCCCTAAGGAAATATCAATTACGTTATCGGAGTCTTCTAATAAGGCAATGGCTAAGCGCAATGGTAAGCGCCGACCCTGAAAATTAGGCACCTCTTCCCCAAGTTCGATATCTTTGATCACAAATCGATTCTGACCAACCAGTTCAGCGTCTTTTGCCTTGTAGTTCAACATGAGATCTAAACGCCCATCTTGAATCGAATACCCAGCGTATTTCATGAAATAGGCATTAGCAGTTTTCAAAGGAACATTCTTAAACTCAAACAACACGTCATGGTTACGTCGGGGGTCGTCAAACGCTGCCTGACCTTTTGCCCGAAAACTGCCGCGATCCGCAATCAAGCCATCAAGAGCAATCGCAGCGTAACGGCCTGGAACGTTACTCACGCCAAGTAAAGAACCATTTAGCTTACGAATATCCGTTTGTAACTGCGGCACCACCCCCAAATCAGCAAAATGCACGTCGCCGTTTCGTAATTTAAGTGCCTTAATATCAAGTTCAAAATTGGCTGATTTCTCCTCTGCCGGACCCGCAGATGGTGTTGTGGTTGAAACTGGTTTAGCAAACATTCGACGAATGTTAGAAAACCCTTGCTCATCAAGGTCATACTTAAAGTCCGGCTGATCAAACAGAATCTCATCAATCGTGAGTGATGTTTTACCACTCGCCAACCGACGAAGATCAATTTGCTTGAAATCGGCTTGGTGCCATTTCATAAAGGCTTGCCTGGGCTTACCTTCCGTAATTTCAAAATTCTTGAGACTTAAATCACCGCTGGTTGACCATAAGCCTTGGCGAGTTTGATATTGCAATTTTCCAGCCATCACGCCCGAATTCGTCTGCAATGGATTATTGGCTGGTAACAAAGTAATCATCGGGGCAACAGACAGGTTATCGATGGCCACATCGATCTTGATTAAATTTTGTTTAGGCTCTAGATGAAAGAAAAAATCCAGTACGCCAGCGTCTAGTTTGAGATTTAACTTTGCCTCAAGCTGATCGGGTTCTGGACTGTTAACTCCTCCAGATGCTTGAACCTTTTCAAAAACCACCATCTTATTGAGCGACGGAATCAGTAAATCGACTTTACCGAGATCGAGCTCATACAACCCTTCAACCCCAGGCTCATCCGATGCTTGTCGATAATTACTGAGTTGCCGAAGATTTAGGGAAAATGGCCCCAAGTCATCCGCAAACTTAGTTTGCCCATCGCGAAATTGAAGGCGCGCCCCTTGAATTGCTAGACGATCGACCGATAGTTTAATTGCCTTCGGTTTGGCCTCAGTCGATGGAGGCTTTTGTGCATTGATAGTCTCAATCAGTTGCATCAAGTTCCACTTCGATCCAGCGCCTGCTGCACGCTCGAGCAAAATGGATGGATTCGTTAGCTGGAGATCCTGGACCCCCAACTCTCCAGTAATTAATTTGCTCCAGCGCAAGCGAATTAAGCCAGTATCTAAGCCAAATAGTTGCTTGCCTTGAATCTGGTCAAGGCGTAAGCCTTGTACCTGAACCGCCAATTGAAAGGGTTTGACATCAATCGATTGAATCTGAATTGAATAGCCCAGTTGCTGGCTGTATCCCTCAATTTGCTTTTTGATCCACGTGGGCGCCCAAGTGACACCAATCAACCAAAATAGACTGGCCAAGATCGCCAGTACCACGCCCGACATGAGTGTGATGCGAAGGGGTCGATTACTGGGCAATCGCATCAATTTGTAATTAGCCCCAAAAAATCTTTTTCATCTCCGGCGACCCAATGACCGATTGCAAGCTCATAAATGTGAGATAAGGCAATACGATTAACCAATAAATCAAACTGAGTGCCAGTATATGAATCGGGTCACCATTTCCAAAATTAGCTAATGAGCTAATAAATCCTCGGTGGTGGATCCAACCATCCAAACCGGATTCGAGAGAACTCAACAAAATAACGACACCTAGGTAGACAATCGAGCGAAGTAGGATTTGTCCAATCAGTGGCTTATCGCGCCTACTCTCGATCGGATAAAGTGCCTGACCCATGAGCATAAACTTGGCGCACAAAAAAGCTTTGATCAAGGCAAAACTAAGGGGTGCATAAGGAATTCCATCGTGCCGCAAGATGGAGTAACTTAAAAACGAGAGTGCAGAAAACCAGATTGCAAAGTAAATAAAAAGAATGAAAATTTTCTTAAGTTCAGCACCAAACTTGGAATGCATGTCAAGGTTATTCATAGAACAATAATGACCGAAACCATTAAATGTAATGTGTCAAAAAAATGACTACAGCTTAATCTTGAGACGATACGCAATTTCTCCAATAATTCCTCGTCTGAATGCAAGAACGCAGACCACAAAAATTGCTCCGGTAGTGATTGTGCTCCACCCGCCTAAGTTGGCTAAGTAATTTTGCAGATTGATGATGACAGCAGCGCCAGCAACAGGTCCCCACAATGTTCCAATGCCGCCCAAAATGGTCATCAACACTGCCTCACCAGACGTGTGCCAAAAGACATCGGATAAGGATGCTAATTGCAGTACTAAGCTTTTTAATCCACCACCTAACCCTGCTAAACCGGCCGATAAGGTAAATGCAATTAATTTATACCGATTTACATCGTATCCGAGGGAAATGGCTCGCGGTTCATTCTCACGAATAGATTTCAAGACCTGACCAAACGGGGAACTAACAATACGCTTAATCAGAAAGAATGCGATAACAAATACGACCAAGGCAAAGTAATACATCGGGGTGGAGGTTGAAAGATCAATCAAACCCAAGAACTTTCCTCTGGGTACCCCTTGGATGCCATCTTCACCATTGGTAAAGGGTACTTGAGTTGCCAAGAAATAGATTACTTGTGCCAACGCTAAAGTAATCATTGCAAAGTAAATTCCTTGGCGACGAATTGCCAAGGCCCCAAAGATGTATCCCAAAGCAGTTGAGCAAAGCACCCCCATGATGAGGCCTAATTCAGGTGTAAAGCCCCACTCCTTCATCACGTACGCTGTAATGTAAGCACCCGTTCCAAAGAATGCCGCATGACCAAACGACAGGAGGCCCGCGTAACCCAGTAACAAATTAAGAGAAGCGGCAAAGATAGCAAAACAAAAGACTTTCATCATGAACAGATCGTAGACAATGCCCTGGAACGGTACGATTGCCAAGAAAGCAATGATGACGATTGAGATCTTGTCGAGTGGGGATAGCGTTGGCTTCATGATTAATTCGACTTACCAAATAAGCCTGCGGGTTTTATTAAGAGCACAATGATCATGATGATGAAGATTGATACGGATGAAGCTTGGGGGTAGAAAACCTTTGTTAGTCCCTCCACAATCCCCAGACCAAGACCAGTCACAATGGCACCCGCAATCGAGCCCATACCGCCAATCACCACTACGGCAAAGACGACAATGATCAGATTCGATCCCATCACCGCGGTAACTTGATAAACCGGGGCTGCCATCACACCCGCAAATGCCGCTAAAGCGCAACCTGCCCCGTAGGTAAGCGTCACGATCAGCGGTACGTTCACACCAAGCGCTTGCAAAAGACGTGGGTTTTCTGTGCCTGCTCGCAATAGGCTACCCAAGCTTGTGCGTTCAATGAAATACCAAGTTGCAAAGCAAACGATTAAAGCTAAGAACACCACCCACAGTCGGTAATACGGCAAGAACAGTTCAGCCACCCGGATACCGCCTTTTAGGACATCAGGCACCGGATAACTATTTCCTAATACGCCGTACCAATGACGAAATAAACCCTCAATGACCAAAGCCAAACCAAAGGTCAGTAAGAGCCCATACAAATGATCAAGGTGATAAAGACGCTTTAGCATCGTTTTTTCAATCACGATGCTAAAAAGTCCTACGATCAGTGGCGCCAGAATCAAAGCCACAAAATAATTAACCTCAAACTCTGGCATTCCAATCCACTGACCCACTTGAGTTAAGCCGATCCAAGTCAGCATGGCGCCCAACATATATTGAGCGCCATGGGTGAAATTAATCACATTGAGAAGTCCAAAGATGACTGCAAGACCTAGACTCAGTAATGCATAAAACGAACCATTGATTAAACCAATCAATAGTTGCGAGACTAAGGCTTGCGGTGTAATCCCAAGAAGCTCAAACATGAATCAATTCACCTTTGATTACTTAGTAACGTATTTGCACTTCGATTGAGCCAAGGGCAAAGTTGCATCTTTTGCAGCAATTACCTTAACAACTTTTGCTACATCATTGGGCCCCTTCGACTCATTTGGCTTCTTCACTTCAAGCAAGTACATATCGTGTTCAAACTTACCATCAGCACGAATCCTGCCCTTGAATAAACCGTCGTTAATCTCAACCGACTTCATCTGCTTCATGACCGCATCCGAATTGTCGGTTTTAGTGACTTCAATGGCTTTCAGATATTGCATCGTGGCTGAATAAACACCCGCTTGAACCGAGGTTGGTGCTTTGCCTTTGAACTCTTTCATGAAGCGCTCAGCAAACTTGCGATTGGAGTCATTAAAGTCCCAGTACCAGCCTACAGTAAAGTTCATGCCTTGGGTTGTTTTTAATCCCAACGCTTGAATATCACTAATAAACATGAGCAAAGGAACAACGGTTTGCTTCGAACCCATAATGCCTAGCTCAGCAGCTTGTTTAATCGATCCGATCGTGTCACCACCGGCATTGGCTAAACCAATCACTTCAGCCTTCGAGGATTGTGCCTGAGCCATGAATGATGAAAAATCTTGGGTATTAATTGGGTGCTTCACACTACCCAATACTTTTCCACCGTTGGCTAGTACCACCTCAGTTGTGTCACGCTCTAATGTATGTCCAAAGGCATAGTCGGCAGTAACAAAGAACCATGTCTTCTTTCCAGAGTCCACCACTGCCTTACCAGTACCGCGTGAGAGCGCATAGGTGTCATACACGTAGTGAATACTGTATGGCGTACATTTCTCATTGGTAATAGGCAATGAAGCCGCGCCAGTCACAATCGATACGCGTTTAAATTGCTCAGCTACCTCCATCGCAGCTAAGGCTGAAGCGGTCGAAACGTTACCGACGATCATGTCAACTTTATCTTTCTCAAACATCTCGCGGGCTTTTGAACCAGATAAATCAGCTTTGGACTGAGTGTCTGCAGAGGTAATCACGATTTTGCGGCCCAATACTTGACCACCAAAGTCACGAGCAGCCATTTGAGCGGCAAGTACGGCGCCAGGTCCCTCAATCGCAGAATAGATACCAGAAAGGTCTGTTAATACCCCGATACGAATCTCGTTATCCGAGACGGTTTGTGCTTTTGCAGGAATAGCCGCTGTCAAAAAGGCAGCGGATACGAGCGCAGCGATTGCAGTTTTTTTCATTTGAACTTCTCCTTTTAAACTTTTACCACCTTTTCACAACTAAACACCCAACAAAATCTTGAGCTCCTCTTGACTAGCTTCGAGTTGATGTCTCTCCACCATTTTTACAACTTGCCCATGCTCAATCACATAGTTTCTATCTGCGAGCTTTGAGGCAAATCGAAAATTTTGTTCAACCAACACAATCGTAAATCCACGTTCTTTTAATGCTTTTACAACCTCGCTCAGTTTCTGAATAATGACTGGCGCAAGACCTTCGGTAATCTCATCGAGAAGCAGTAAGTTAGCGCCCGTTCGCAAAATACGGGCAATCGCCAGCATCTGTTGCTCGCCACCGGAGAGTTTGCCGCCAGGACTTGAGCGCCGCTCATAGAGGTTCGGAAACATCGCATAAATATCATCAACGCTCATCGCCATACCCTCGCCAACTTTGGGCGGCAGCATTAAATTTTGCTCACAGGTCAAGCTAGTAAAAATACCGCGCTCTTCAGGGCAATAACCGATACCGAGCTTTGCCACGCGATAGGTTGGCATCCCGATCACCTCTTGCCCATTGACCTGGATCGAACCAGTGCGTTGACCAACAAGGCCCAAGATCGCCCTTAAAGTCGTTGTGCGGCCAGCGCCGTTGCGACCTAATAAACAAACCACCTCGCCAGGATGAACCGTTAGATTAATGCCATGCAAGACGTGGGACTCGCCATACCAAGCATTGAGGTCATGAATTTCAAGTGCGGCGCTCATGGTATTTAGTGACCTTGCAACTCAGTATCGGCAGTACCCATGTATGCCTCCATGACCTGTGGATTTCTAGATACTTGCTCATAGGGGCCCTCCGCAATTACCTCACCACGTTGCAGTACGGAAATCGTATGTGCGATGTTCGCAACCACTTTCATGTTGTGCTCTACCATTAACACCGTCCGGCCTTTTGCAACCTGCTTAATTAACTCGGTGACCAAATTAACATCTTCATGACCCATTCCTTGAGTTGGCTCATCGAGCAACATGAGTTCGGGGTTCATAGCAACGGTTGCGGCAATTTCTAAAGCGCGCTTGCGGCCATACGGAAGATTGACCGCCAACTCATCAGCAAAGCGGTCGAGGCCCACTTGGCGTAATGCATCCATCGCACGATCGTTTAGAACATCCAATGAGCGTTCGCTTTTCCAGAAATAAAAAGAGGTGCCAAGCTGTTGCTGCAAACCAATGCGCACATTTTCTAAGGCAGTCATATGGGGAAAGACTGCAGAGATTTGAAAGGAACGAATAATGCCGCGCTTCGCAATTTGCGCAGGTTTCTCTTTGGTAATGTCTTGACCATTAAACGTAATGCTGCCCTTAGTGGGTTCTAAGAATTTTGTTAGCAAATTAAAGCAGGTGGTCTTCCCCGCTCCATTCGGACCGATTAATGCATGAATGCTGCCGCGTTTCACATTCAAATTGACATCATGAACCGCAGTAAATCCAAAAAATGATTTGGTTAAATGCGCTGTGGTCAAAATGAAACCATCTACATCCTGCATAAACGATCCTAGAAGCCTGAATTGATTAAGAATAGTGGATCAACGCATTGCCCTGTATAGCGAAAACCCTAATCGGGGCTGCCTTGTTTGGCAAAAATCAATGAGTTAGGCCAAATCGCTCGGATTACAATGAGTCATGGACTTTAACCTCACCCCTGAGTTCATTGCTCTTCGGGATAAAACCCGAGACTTTATTACTCAAAAAGTGATCCCTTTTGAGGGCGATGCCCGAGAAACGGCGCATGGCCCTACCCCCGAGTTACGACAAGAATTAATCGCATTAGCTAAAGCGGCTGGTCTACTAACTCCCCATGCGTCCATTAAGCATGGCGGCTTGGGTTTAAGTCATGTCGCTAAAGCCATTGTTTTTGAAGAGGCTGGCTACTCGCGCCTCGGACCCATTGCAATGAACATTCATGCACCCGACGAAGGCAACATTCATTTGATGGAACAGGTGGCCAGTCCCGCTCAACAAGTGCGGTGGTTAATTCCTCAAGTGCAAGGAAAACTGCGCTCCTGCTTTGCCATGACCGAGCCTGCACCCGGAGCTGGCTCGGACCCATCCATGTTATTAACCACAGCGACTCGAGACGGCAATAACTATGTGATTAACGGACGTAAATGGTTTATTACCGGTGCTGATGACTCGGATTACGTCATCATCATGGCGCGTACTGAAGATAATCAGGCAACCATGTTTTTATCCGATATGAATGCGCCCGGTATTGAGATTGAGCGCAATATGGAATCCATGGATCAATGCTTTGCTGGCGGTCATAGTGTTTTGCGCTTTACTAATTTGCGTATCCCCGCTGATCAGATTTTAGGTGAACTCGGTAAGGGATTTCGGTATGCCCAAGTTCGCTTAGCGCCTGCAAGGCTCACGCATTGCATGCGCTGGTTAGGTCAAGCCCGTCGTGCCCATGACATTGCTCTCGCCTATGCCCAAAAACGCCAAGCCTTTGGACAACGTTTAGGGGATCACGAGGGGGTTGGATTCATGTTGGCGGATAACGATATGGATTTACATACTGCGCGCTTACATATTTTGCATACTGCTTGGCTATTGGATCAGGGACAAAAATGCAATTACGAATCCAGTCGGGCAAAAGTTGTTTGCTCTGAAGCGCAGTGGCGCGTAGTTGATCGTTGTGTGCAAATAATGGGCGGTCAAGGTGTAACTGGCGAGTCGGCAGTGATGCGAATCTTTACCGATATGCGTGCTTTTCGGATCTACGATGGTCCCAGTGAAGTTCACCGTTGGAGTATGGCTCGTAAATTACTTGATCAAACACGATGAACTCATCGCCCACTGAACGTTTTCGTCTCGACGGACAAGTGGCCGTGGTGACGGGTGCATCAAGTGGCATTGGCCGACACTGTAGTCTTTTATTGGCAAATGCTGGTGCTAAAGTCGCTCTCGCCTCTCGCAATGTTAAAGAACTTGAATTATTGGCAAAGGAGATTGTCAGCGCTGGAGGTCATGCCAAAGCTTTTCACTTGGATGTGACCCAGCAGTCCAGTGTGACGCAATGCTTCACGCAAATCACTTCGTGGGCACAGCCAACCATCGTGATTAATAATGCCGGCGTTTCTGTCACCAAGAGTTTGTTAGAGCAAACTGAAGCGGATTGGGATAGGGTTGTGGATACCAACCTAAAAGGGGTCTGGCTAGTAGCTACTGAAGCGGCACGCACGATGGTAGCTACAAAGACTGCGGGCTCCATTATTAATATGGCATCCATTCTTGGGGAACGCCAAATTAATGGGGTTGCCCCATATGCCATCTCAAAAGCGGGGGTTATCCAAGTGACCAAAACGATGGCGCTTGAGCTCGCCCGTTATCAAATTCGGGTAAATGCGATCCTGCCAGGTTACGTGATCACCGATCTCAACCGAGAATTTTTGCAAAGTGAGTTGGGCGAGAAGCTACGCATGCGTATTCCTAGTCGACGCTTTAACGAACCACACGATTTGGATGGCCCTATTTTGCTTCTTGCCTCAGCGGCTGGACAAGGGATGTCAGGCAGCACCCTAGTTGTCGATGGAGCCCATTTAGTTAGCTCCTTGTAGGGTAGATTGTGGACCAGTCGATCAATCATCCTCGGTTACATACTTATCTTGGTCAACTCGGTTTAGATACCCGTTCGATCGAAATTGAATCACTTGTTGGCGGTCAATCCAACCCAACCTACAAAATTAGGTGTGGCGCCGACTGCGTGGTGCTGCGTAAGAAACCCTCTGGCAAGCTATTGCCCTCCGCCCACGCGATTGAACGGGAATACCGCGTCATGAGTGCCTTAGCATCAACCGCTGTACCAGTTCCCAAAATGCTGGCTCTGTGTGAGGATGAGTCACTGATTGGCACCCCTTTCTATTTAATGTCTTATCTAGCTGGGCAGGTATTTCATGATCAATCGCTTCCACAAATGAGTTCTATCGAGCGGGGAGCGATCTACGACGAAATGAATCGAGTGCTAGCTGCGATTCATCAATTGGATTACCGCCAAATTGGTTTGGAGAGTTTTGGCAAACCCGGTAATTATTTTGCGAGGCAGGTAAGTCGTTGGTCAAAGCAAGTGCAGGAAACCACCATTCCGATACCAAGCGCCCTGGCACAACTCATTGAGTGGCTTCCTCATCACATTCCGAGCGATGATGAAACCACCCTCGTACACGGCGACTTTCGTCTAGATAACCTCGTGTTCCATCCTAAGGATCACACGATCATGGGTGTGCTCGATTGGGAGCTCTCAACCTTGGGTCATCCGCTGGCAGACCTTTCCTATCAATGCATGGCCTGGAGAATCCCGCCCGCTTTATGGCGCGGCATTGGTGGCCTTGACCTGCAGTATCTTGGGATTCCGTCTGAAGAGGATTACATCAAAGCGTATGAAGCGCGCACCGGACGCAATGCCAATGCGGATTGGAACTTTTATATGGCATATAACTTTTTTCGGATTGCAGCCATTTTGCATGGCGTTGCGCAACGCGCCGTGGACGGCAATGCCAGCGCCCAAGATGCCGCTGAGAATGGTAAAAAAGCGGGGCTTTTAGCTGAAATTGGTTTACAGGGCTTAGGGATTCATTAAATCGGCCAAGCCATCGTTCATGGCTTTTGCAACATCAGCGCCAGCACAAATTGTTTGCACAAGCCCTGCGACGTGTGGCAACACTTCATGGGTATAAAAAATAGCACTCGCTTTTTTCTGGGATGCAAATCCATTTTGACCAGAATAACTTGGGCTATTCACGATTAAGGCTGATTTTGCTAAGAGCCAGCCACCACAAAGAATGCCAAACGAACGTAATAGTGGGTACGCGCCTGCCAAGGTGGCTTGCGGTTGGTCATTGTGCGCAGTGAGCAGCCAATTTAGGGCCTTAGCGAGCGCTTGAGTCGCCTTATGCAATTCGTGGCCGATTAACTGGAGATCAGGGTCGGTATGGTTTTGACACGCTTGTGCTTCAGCCTCAATCTCTGCAATCAGTTTTCGTGCCTCGACACCATCATCTCGAATAATTTTTCGTCCGAGTAAATCGCCAGCTTGAATGCCAGTTGTTCCTTCATAAATAGTAGTGATACGTGCATCGCGTAAATGTTGAGCAGCACCCGTCTCTTCGATATAACCCATCCCACCATGCACTTGCACTCCCAAGGACGCAATTTCAATCGCTTGCTCCGTGGACCAGGCTTTAACAATGGGGGTTAAAAAATCAACACGGCGTTGGCTACTTTGACGAATCGCCTCATCAGGATGCTTTTGAGCAAAATCTACTTCAGCCGCCGCAATGTAGGCCAAGGCTCGCATGGCCTCGGTTTGGGTTTTCATCAGCATGAGCATCCGCTGGACGTCAGCATGATGCAAGATCGGTAATTTGCCGCTCTTTTGAGGGACCTTACCCTGTACGCGCTCTTTGGCATATTCAGCAGCCTGCTGATACGCACGCTCGGCAACTGCAACACCTTCAAGACCAACCGCTAGACGCGCATTGTTCATCATCGTGAACATATATTCCAAGCCACGGTTTTCCTCACCCACCAAATAACCGATTGCTCCGCCAGCTTCCCCAAAAGACATTACTGCGGTGGGGCTTGCGTGTATCCCAAGCTTATGTTCAATCGAAGCACACTGCACATCATTGCGTGGACCCAAGCTACCATCGGCATTCACTAAGAACTTAGGTACGATAAATAGAGAAATTCCTTTTACGCCAGCCGGCGCATTTGGCAAACGTGCCAATACCAAATGCACGATATTTTCAGTAAGGTCATGCTCACCATAGGTAATAAAGATTTTGGTACCGGTAATTAAATAGTGATCGCCATTGGGGATCGCTTTGGTACTAACAGCTGACAAATCCGATCCGGCTGCTGGCTCAGTTAAGTTCATCGTACCCGCCCACTCACCCGAAATCAATTTCGGCAAATAAATTGATTGCTGATTTGCAGTTGCATGGTGCTCAATCGCCTCAATAGCACCCGCGGTCAGCATGGGGCATAGCATGAATGCCATATTGGCAGAGTGCCACATCTCATTGACGGGGGTAGCGAGCGATGCAGGCAAACCCTGCCCTCCAAAATTAGGATTTGCTGCTAAAGAAATCCATCCCGCTTCGATATATTGCTGATAGGCATCCTTAAACCCACTCGGAGTTTTCACAACGGCATGCTCCAAGATGCAGCCCTCTTGATCTCCCGTCCAATTGATGGGGCTTAAGACCTGATTCGCAAACTTAGAGGCTTCCTCCAAAATCGTATTGACTAAATCATCATCCACTTCTTCATAGCCTGGTAAGGTTTGAATTCTGGAGAGCGGAATGAGCTGATGCACAATAAAGTGCATATCAGCCAGCGGGGCGCGATAGTCAACCGGCATGATTAAACATCAATGGCTGTGGCTGAACCGGCGCGCTTACGCAATTCAAATTTCTGAATCTTTCCAGTTGCTGTTTTAGGTATCTCACCAAAGACCACTGCACGAGGCACCTTAAAGCCAGCGAGGTGTTTTTTGCAATGCTCCAGAATTTCCTCTGGGGTGGGATTCGCACCGGCCTTCAGTTCAATGAATGCGCATGGAGTCTCGCCCCACTTTGAATCCGGTTTTGCAACGACCGCTGCAGCTAAAACGGCAGGGTGCCGGTACAACACATCTTCAACCTCAATACTGGAGATATTTTCTCCACCAGAAATGATGATGTCTTTACTACGGTCCTTAATTTTGATGTACCCATCGGGATACATGACGGCTAGGTCGCCCGAATGAAACCACCCTCCTGCGAACGCTTCTTGCGTTGCTTTTTCATTCTTCAGATAGCCTTTCATCGCGATATTGCCCCGAAACATAATTTCGCCCATTGTCTCGCCATCGGCTGGGACGGGTTGCATCGTTTCGGGATCCATCACTAAAGCGGCATGTTGCAAGTGATACCGAACACCTTGTCGCGCATTTAATCGAGCGCGCTCTCCCACATCCACCGAGGTCCAATCATCATGCTTGACACACACTGAAGCGGGACCATAAGTCTCAGTTAAACCATATACATGGGTAATATCAAACCCCATCTTTTCCATGCCCTCAATCATGGCTGCTGGCGGTGCTGCACCCGCGACCATAGCGCTCACACGATGGGTAATACCCTCTTTTAAATCATCGGGGGCATTAATGAGCATGTTATGAACAATCGGCGCACCACAATAATGGGTCACTTGGTGTTCGCGAATCGCATCAAATATCTGCTTCGCGTCGACTTTACGTAAGCAGACATTAATGCCTGCTCGTGCGGCAACAGTCCATGGAAAACACCAACCATTGCAATGAAATAATGGCAATACCCATAAATACACGGGATGGCGTGGCATGTCCCACTCCAAAATATTTGAGATCGCATTGGTATAGGCGCCTCGATGCGAATACACCACACCTTTTGGGTTGCCCGTTGTGCCAGAGGTGTAGTTCAGGCAGATGGAGTCCCATTCATCGCTTGGGAGTTGATATGAAAACTCTGGATCTCCCTTGGCAATAAATTGCTCATATTCAATCGAACCAATTGCTTTACCGGAACCCGAATACAAAGCATCACTAACATCGATGACATACGGTAATGGAAGCTTTTTCTCGTGAAGAATTGCTAATGCGGCTTGCATTACTCCAGAGAATTCAGGGTCAATCAATATGACCTTGGCTTCGCCATGCTCAAGCATAAATGCAATGGCAGACGCATCCAAACGAGTATTGAGTGCGCATAGAACTGCGCCGGTCATCGGAATTGCAAAGTGCGCCTCAACCATCGCTGGAATATTTGGCAACATCACGGCGACGGTATCAAAACGTTGAATTCCGTGCTGAGTAAGCGCAGAAGCAAACTGACGGCAGCGCGCGTAGGTTTCTGACCAGGTGCGCGTCACACTCCCATGAATCACTGCTGGCCTTTGTGGGTAGACCAATGCAGCACGTTCAATAAAGGTCAGCGGAGACTGAGCAACGTAATTCGCAGGGTTTTTATCAAGCCCTTGGGTGAAGATGGAAGATTTCATTTCGGAATCCTCTTTCTGGGATTATCGAATGCAAACAAAGAACTCATTGGCGGAGAGGGCGGGATTCGAACCCGCGGTAGGCTATTAACCTACACACGCTTTCCAGGCGTGCGACTTAAACCGCTCATCCACCTCTCCGAAACCGTTCATTATACGGTTCGAAGAGTGTTGAATGATTTCTGTTGATTTTGCAAGCTTACAGTGACTTCTTTAATTGCTCTAAGATTGCCGGGTTCTCAAGCGTCGAGGTATCCTGCGTAATATCCTCGCCCTTCGCAATCACGCGTAAGAGTCTGCGCATAATCTTTCCAGAGCGGGTCTTTGGCAAGTTATCACCAAAGCGCACATCCTTCGGTTTTGCAATCGGACCAATTTCTTTGCCCACCCAATTGCGTAATTCAGTCGCAATCTTCTTGGCCTCTTCCCCTTCGGGACGTTTACCCTTAAGAACCACAAAAGCGCAAATTGCTTCGCCAGTCATATCATCTGGGCGCCCTACAACAGCAGCTTCGGCGACTAGCGGATTGGCAACCAGGGTCGATTCAATCTCCATGGTGCCCATACGATGGCCTGACACGTTGAGAACGTCATCGATGCGGCCAGTAATGGTGAAGTAGCCGGTATCTTTGTTCCGAATCGCACCATCACCTGCCAAGTAAAGTTTGCGACCAAACTCATCTGGGAAATATGCTTTCACAAAGCGATCGGGATCACCCCAAATTGTCCGAATCATCGATGGCCAAGGACGCTTCACCACCAAGATGCCACCATGACCATTAGGCATATCGTTACCAGTCTCATCCACAATCGCGGCCATAATGCCTGGCAATGGCAAGGTGCAAGAACCCGGAACCATGGGGGTTGCGCCAGGCAATGGGCTAATCATATGACCACCGGTCTCGGTTTGCCAGAAGGTATCGGCAATCGGACAACGCGAGCCGCCGATGTTCTCGTAGTACCACATCCATGCCTCGGGATTAATTGGCTCACCCACCGATCCCAAGAGACGCAATGAACTGAGATCGTAATTTTTAGGATGAACGCTAGGATCCGTATTCGATGCCTTAATCAAAGAACGAATTGCAGTCGGTGCCGTATAGAAAATCGTGGCTTTGTGTTTTTGAATCATCTCCCAAAAACGACCAGCATTCGGGAAAGTTGGCACACCTTCAAACACGATTTGTGTACCACCCACTGCCAATGGTCCATAGGCAATGTAGGAGTGTCCAGTGACCCAACCAATATCGGCCGTACACCAGAAGATATCGCTTGGCTTGATATCAAAGGTCCACTTCATCGTGAGGATGGCCCACAACAGATAACCGCCGGTGGAATGCTGCACACCTTTTGGCTTACCGGTTGATCCTGAGGTGTACAAAATAAATAAAGGATGCTCAGCGCTCACCCATTCTGGATCACAGGTTTTTGCTTCGCTCGCAGTCACTTCGTGCATCCATGAATCAAGGCCAGCCTTAAAGGGAATATTGCCGCCTGTGCGCTTGTAGATGATCACGTTTTTAATGTTCTCGCAGCCGCCAAGCGCTAAGGCCTCATCGACAATCGTCTTCAGAGGTAATGCTTTACCTCCGCGCATTTGCTCATCGGCGGTGATTACTGCAACCGCACCCGCATCAATAATGCGCTCTTGCAAGGATTTTGCGGAGAAGCCTCCAAACACCACGGAGTGTGTGGCGCCAATGCGAGCACAGGCTTGCATGGCAATCACGCCCTCGACTGACATCGGCATATAAATGATGACGCGATCACCCTTTTTAATACCGCGTTTACGCAACGCGTTCGCTAATTGACAAACGCGATCGTGTAACTCTTGATACGTAACCTTTGTTACCTTGCCGTCATCCGACTCAAAAATGATGGCGGTTTTATTGGCATTGCCATTTTGCAAATTACGATCAAGGCAGTTGTAGGAGGCATTCGTTGTGCCATCTTCAAACCATTTATAAAAAGGTGCCTTGGACTCATCAAGTACTTTCGTAAAAACTTGCTTCCAATGGAGATTCTCTTTAGCTAGACGCCCCCAAAATCCCTCGTAATCTTTTTCTGCTTCTGCGCATAACTTTTTGTAAGCATCCATTCCTGAAATGGCGGCGTTTTTTACAAAATCAGCGGGCGGATTAAAAATCCGGTTTTCTTGCATTAATGGTTCCATACGAATAACACCCTCTCTTCAAACTTATAGTGACAACACAACAAACAATCGGTCTATCGTTTCATATGACGATAAGTGAATTAAGTCCTGATTTGCCCTATGGCAAACCCTTAAAATGCTTATTCCATTCCACTTATTGAAATATTCCTATGCCTACGATACGCCAAGACGACCTGATTCAAAGCATTGCGGACGCTTTTCAGTTTATTTCCTACTACCATCCTCGGGATTTCATCCAAGCCATGGGACGTGCCTATGAGCTCGAACAAGGCCCGGCAGCAAAGGATGCGATTGCCCAAATTCTGACCAACAGCAAAATGTGTGCGGAGGGTAAACGACCGATCTGCCAGGACACCGGGATTGCGGTGGTCTTTCTCAAAGTGGGCATGAACATCAATTGGAGTGGTGCCACCATGAGTGTTGCAGATATGGTGAATGAGGGTGTGCGGCGTGCGTACATGAATCCCGACAATCCCCTGCGAGGTTCTGTATTACTAGACCCAGCAGGTAAACGTAAAAACTCGGGCGATAACACGCCTGCAGTCATTCATTATGAAATCGTTCCAGGCAATGATCTTGAAGTGATCTGTGCTGCCAAAGGTGGTGGCTCTGAAAATAAAGCAAAGATGGTGATGCTCAATCCATCGGACTCCATTGTGGATTGGGTGATGAAGACCGTCCCTACCATGGGTGCTGGGTGGTGCCCTCCCGGTATTCTTGGAATCGGAATCGGTGGCACGCCGGAGAAAGCGGCTCTTCTTGCCAAGGAGTCGCTCATGGCACCTGTTGATATTCAAGAGCTCATTGCGCGTGGCCCCAAGAATCGTATTGACGAGTTACGTCTTGAGATTTATGAAAAGGTCAACCAATTAGGGATCGGCGCTCAAGGTCTTGGTGGTCTTGCAACCGTACTCGATGTCAAGATCATGGACTACCCCACGCATGCCGCCTCATTACCAGTAGCGATGATTCCGAACTGTGCAGCCACACGACACATCCACTTTCACCTTGATGGTAGCGGCCCGGCTCATTTTGATATTCCGTCCCTTAACGATTGGCCTGCCGTCGCATGGCAACCAGACACCAAACAATCCAAACGCATTGATGTCAATGCGTTGACACCCGAGGAAGTAGCTAGTTGGAAACCCGGTCAGACCTTATTACTCAATGGCAAGATTCTCACGGGTCGCGATGCAGCTCACAAACGCATTGCCGACATGCTGGCTAAAGGCGAGTCATTACCTGTGAGTTTTAAAAATCGCGTGATCTATTATGTTGGGCCCGTTGATCCAGTGCGTGGTGAAGCAGTTGGTCCAGCAGGCCCAACCACTGCGACCCGGATGGATAAATTTACTGAGACGATGTTAGGTCAAACTGGCTTAATTGCAATGATTGGTAAGGCCGAACGCGGCCCGGTGGCGATTGAGTCAATCAAGAAACATCGCTCCGCGTATCTCATGGCAGTCGGCGGTGCAGCCTATCTCGTATCCAAAGCAATTGCTCATGCTAAGGTAGTTGCATTCCAAGATTTAGGCATGGAAGCAATTTACGAGTTTGATGTGGTCGACATGCCAGTCACTGTAGCGGTTGACTCAAAAGGAATCTCCATGCATGAGACTGGACCTAAAGAGTGGCAAATGAAGATTGGCAAGATTCCAGTGAGCGTCGCTTAACGGATCAAACTGGTAAGCAACGTTGGCAACGATCGGTGTATTTGATTCTGGGGTTGGTGGTCTATCCATTTTGGATGAGGCGCTCAAGCAATTGCCTTTGCATCACTACATTTATTTAGCCGATTCTGCCAACGCGCCCTACGGAGAAAAATCAGCCTCTTGGATTGCTAATCGTAGCTTGCACATGTGCCGCTACCTAGTCGAGCATGGTTGCGATGCAATTGTGGTGGCATGCAATACCGCAACTGCAGAAGCGATTGCCCAAATCCGCGCGGAGCTGCAGATACCCGTCATTGGCGTAGAGCCTGGTATCAAACCAGCGGCGATGCAATCCCAGAATAGCGTTGTGGGTGTGCTCGCTACTGAAGCAACCCTCAATAGCGATAAGTTCAATGCACTCTTGGCCACATTACCAAGTCAATGCCGTTTTATTAAGCAAGCCGGCGCCGGCCTAGTACCACTTATTGAAAATGGAGAAATCGAATCTCCAGCGATGCGCACTTTATTGCAAACGCATCTGCAAGGGATCGTGGAGGCACAGGCAGATACCCTAGTTCTGGGTTGCACACATTACCCTTTTCTGAAAAATCATATTAGGGAGCTCATTGGTGCATCAATCACCATCGTGGATACAAGCGATGCCGTGGTTCGTCAACTGGGTCGGCAACTTGAGCAGCATGGCCTAGCCAATGAGGCAGGGATCATGTCATTAAACTTGCTGAGCACTGCGAATGGGGATACATTACAGGCGATGGCAGAGCGCTTATTGCAAACTCCCCTGTCACACCGCAGCATCAACAACCAATCATTGATGATTTGAGCATGGTCCTTGCTAGTTCCAGACAATGGCGCCTCCCCTTCTCCCGGGATGAGGGCATCATCATCGCGCTGGTGGTTCTTGCGCATTTATCCTTAATTATTCCCTTTCAATTTGGTTTAAGCCCAAAGCCACCGGATTATCAAAATGATGAACGGGTGATGGCAAATCTCGTGGCCCCAGAGGCTCCGCAGGCGTCAGCGAAGGCGGCGACACCCCCCGCCCCAAAGCCGGCAGTTGAAGCACCCAGACCAACACCTAAACCTGAACCTAAAAAACCAGAAAAATCCGTTGCTCCCGCACCAAATCCAACGCCAGCACAAAAGACTGCAGCCCCGACAGAAACTGCGGCCGCCAAACCCAGCGAAAGTACGCAAAATGCAAGTGTTGCCCCGCCTACCGGTGGAGGTGGAATTAGTGGCACCCCCATCCAAACGGATATTGGAAAATTAGTGGTGGTCTACCAGCCTGATGCAGATCCGTATTACCCTTCATTCTCAAAGCGCGCGGGCGAACAAGGTGAAGTGGTGGTCAGGCTCATCATTAGCGAGTCTGGCGAAGTGGAGGAAGCGCGATTATTACAGTCGAGTTCCTACCCAAGGCTTGATCGGGCCGCGATGGAAATTGGCAAGCGCTATCGATTTAAACCCTACACCATCAACGGTAGTCCCACTAAAATCTCAACTAATCTATTAATTAAATTCAACCTAAAGAGCCCCTAATATGAACAATGCATTTGGCCTTCACCACCTTTGGACCCAAGGGGACTTTGTCACTCACTTTGTTGCTTTTTTACTTTTATTGATGTCGATTGTGACCTGGGTGATTTTAATTAGTCGCTTGTGGGGCTTACGCAATATCAAACGCCTTAAAAGTGAACTGGATTCTTTTTGGCGAGCCCGCTCTTATGACGAAGGACTCAGTCACTTAAGCAATCAAGTAATGAATCCCTTTTTTATGGTTGCAAGGACTGGTCATGAAGCTTCGGCTCATCATCAGAACCAAAGTGCTAGTCATCGTGAACTCTTTCAAACGCTCAACTACTCCGAATGGATGGCGCGTAGTTTAAAAAATGGGGTCGACTCCTCAACCGCTCAATTGCAAAAAGGATTAACGTTTTTAGCATCGACTGGTGCAACTGCACCATTTATCGGTTTATTCGGTACGGTCTGGGGGATCTATCACGCCCTGATTGCAATTAGTAGCTCAGGCAGTGCACAGATTGATCAAGTCGCTGGTCCCATTGGTGAGGCACTAATTATGACCGCGTTTGGCCTCGCCGTTGCCATTCCAGCCGTGCTTGGCTATAACACCATTAATCGCTCGAATCGCTTAGTGGTTGCAGACCTCAATCGCTTTGCCAATGATCTCTTGGCCTACTTTGTGACTGGCGCACGCGTTGCCCAGAAAGATTAATCATGTCCTTTAGCAATCCCTCAAACGATCAACACGAAGATGGCCTAATGGCTGAGATCAACATGACCCCAATGGTGGATGTCATGTTAGTTTTGCTGATTATTTTTATGATCACCCTGCCCGTGGTCCAGCAAGCAGTGAAGGTCGAACTGCCCAAAGCCAATAGCGTTCGCAATGAGATAAAACCTGAATCGGTTCAATTAACGATTGATGGCAAGGGCCAAATCTTTTGGAATAGCACACCGATCGATTTAGCTACCTTCTCGGCATATGCAGATAAAGCGGCCAAGAAAGATCCACAGCCTGAGATTAACTTACGGGCTGATAAATCCGTGCGCTACGATGCCGTAGCTCAAGTGCTTGCCGCATCACGGCGCGCGGGCTTAACAAAATTAGGATTTGTGACCGAGCCTGATTAATTGGGTTTGGCTGTCTTTCGCTCAGGTGGCGTAGTAATTGGGTAACTGCGCTCCCAATGCGAGATGAAATTTTTGTAATACTGCTGCGCTAATGGTGTTGAGCGCAAAATAATCATATTCTCCGCATTGCTTTTCTCAGCACTATTGGTGAAGTTATAACTTCCAGTCACCACAATATCGCCATCAATGATCATCACCTTATGATGAAAAATACGATGCGCTTTATTGCCCCGGACCGAGACGCCACCTTTAAGCAATACCGGGATCACGTCAAAATTATTCGCAGCCGTTGGCCCATCCTGAATCACCTGCACATCCACGCCCCGTTTGGCTGCCCTGGCAAGCGCATCAGCGATCTCAAGATACGTAAAACTATAGGCCATCACCTGAATACTTTTCTTGGCGCCATCTAGATAACGAATTAACCCGCGCGCTGCCCCGGTCGGAGGCGTAAAAAAGACCGCAAGCACTTCCGCAGTCATAGGCGCATCGCCTTTTGCTATCTCTCGGGTAGTTTTAGATGGCTCAGGATTAGCCAAAACGCTTTGCGCTAGGAAGAACGTGCTAACAAGAAAAAGAATGGATTTATTCATGGGCCGGGTTGCACGTTAATTTCACTGTGCAAAAGAATTGAAATTCAGCAAAAATGATTGTTAATCAAAATCTAGGTTAACAAATTTATATGAATATTCTCACAATTAGCAAAATTTGCATATTTTCATTCCTGACCTTTAGTTTTCATCTACAAGCTCAGTCAGTGAAATCAACCATTCCCAGCCTTGAGGTGCACGGTATTCTTTGGGATCAATATGAGATGACGATTGGCGAAGTCAAACGGTATGCCGCTGCGACTGGATTTCAAAGTGTGGCGGAGAAGGCTGGGGGTGGTACCTCCTATGAATTAGGTTTTGTGAAAAAACCTGGGTGGACCTGGCGAACGCCATACGGGGTAGCAGCTGGAGATAATGAACCAGCCGTTCACCTCAATGCCTTTGAGGCTCAATCGATCTGCGAATTCTTTGGAAAACGCTTGCCCACCGATAAAGAGTGGGTCGAGGCAGCATTCGTAGAGCAACGCAAATCCCCGCCGGCAGGTTTTCAGCGAGGGCAACGCTATCCCTACCCAAACGGTAGTACCCCCAAAGCTTCTCATTGTTTAAGTTCATCATGCGGTAACTACAAAGGCTTGGCTCCGGCAGGAAGTTTGCTGCGTGGCGATGGCCATGTGGCCGCAGGCACTACCCAGCCAGGGGTCAATGGGCTCTTTGATATGGGTGGCAATGTATGGGAATGGACGTCAACTAAAGTTAACAGTGAGCGCATTACCCGAGGAGCATCGTGGTGGTATGGTCCTGAGCAACAAATGGAGGGTAATGTGGCCACCAAGCCAGAAAATACTGTGGTGGTCTACATCGGATTTCGCTGCGTACGCAATCCATAACTGGTGCCCGAGGCCGGAATCGAACCGGCACGCCCTTTTTATGAGCGGCAGATTTTAAATCTGCTGTGTCTACCGATTTCACCACTCGGGCAAACGCAATCCAATATTGTAATAAAAATGTTACGCACGCTGATGCGTTGCAACAATGATAGTTAGATGAAATCGTATCACGAGCGGGTTAAAGACCCTTTCCGAACACCCTTTTTAAATAACCATGAAGCCATGCAAACAAAGGGTTTACCCGATATCTCATTCCCGCCAATAATCCTACAATTTCCTTCTGCTTTACACGCAGTATTAAATTGATATTAACCAGGAGATATGAATGTCCGAAACCAAAAAACAAGCACCACGTCGTAAATTTTTGAAAGGTGCAGCAGTCGGTAGTGCCGGAGCAGCTGCTCTTAGCTTCCCAATGATTTCTCAAGGTCAGGCAGCGCCACAAACTTTCCGCTTCCAATCGACCTGGCCAGCGAAAGATATTTTCCACGAGTACGCACTCGACTTCGCGAAGAAAGTGAACGACATGACAGGTGGCGAACTCCGAATTGAAGTTCTGCCTGCTGGTGCTGTGGTTCCTGCTTTTGGTCTACTCGATGCGGTTTCTAAAGGTACGCTCGATGGCGGCCATGGAGTACTTGCATATCACTATGGTAAGAACTCTGCACTTGCATTGTGGGGATCAGGACCATCCTTTGGTATGGATGCCAATATGCTGCTCGCATGGCACAAGTACGGTGGCGGCCAACAGATGCTTGAGGAAGTCTATAAAGCTGTTGGCGCCAACGTGAAGTCCTATGTGTATGGCCCAATGCCATCTCAGCCTCTTGGTTGGTTTAAAAAGCCAATCACCAAGGCGGAAGATCTCAAAGGCCTCAAGTACCGTACCGTCGGTATCGCAATTGATATGTTTACCGCCATGGGTGTTTCCGTTAATGCGTTGCCAGGTGGCGAGATCATTCCTGCGATGGATCGTGGCCTCTTGGATGCAGCTGAATTTAACAATGCAACTTCCGATCGCATCTTGGGCTTCCCAGACGTATCCAAAGTCTGCATGTTGCAAAGCTTCCACCAAAACGCCGAGCAATTCGAGATCATGTTCAACGGCACCAAGTACAACGCACTTCCTGCAAAACTTCGTGCATCACTGGATAATGCAGTTGATGCAGCCTCTGCAGAAATGTCTTGGAAAGCAGTCGATCGCTACTCCAAAGACTATGCTGAAATGCAAGCCAAACAAGGTGTCAAGTTCTACAAGACCCCTGACTCCGTATTGCGCACCCAGTTGAAGGTATTCGATGACGTCGTTGCCAAGAAATCGGCTGAAAATCCACTCTTCAAGAAAATTGTGGATTCACAGAAGGAATTTGCTAAACGTGCGGTGAAGTGGGACTTAGATACCACGACGAGTCGCCGTATGGCATTTGATCACTACTTCGGTCAACCAGCCGCACCCGCCAAGAAGGCATAAAGCGCTGGGATCAGCCAGTATTTCTTGTTAGGTTAGAATACTGGTTTGCTGTAGTCCAATGGGATGGTTAGCAATAACCATCCCATTTTTCATATTGAAATCAAAGGTGAAGCGATGCAAAACCTCTTTTTAATGGTCGACAAAATTTCAACGTCCATCGGACACTTTTTTGCATGGCTAGTCGTAGGACTGACTGCCCTCATTGGCTTTGAAGTGTTTTCTCGTTATGTCCTAAATAATCCCCATCCCTGGGTCTTTGATGCGCAGATCATGATGTATGGCACCTTGTTCATGATGGCGGGTGCGTACACTTTGGCAAAAAATGGTCATGTGCGTGGCGACATCTTGTATGGCTTTTTAAAGCCCCGTACCCAAGCAATTTTTGATCTCATTCTCTACATTGTTTTCTTCATTCCCGGAGTGATTGCGCTTGCCTACGCTGGCTATGGGTATGCCGCTGACTCTTGGCGAATTTTGGAGCACTCTTCGATCACGGCCGACGGCCCTCCGCTTTACCCCTTTAAAACGATTATTCCGATTGCCGGAGTGGTTCTTTTAATGCAAGGCATCGTTGAGATTTTGCGTTGCGTGGTTTGCATCCGCGAGGGTGAATGGCCCTCCCGCGAACAAGACGTTGAGGAAGTTGACGTCGACGCCCTTAAGGCGATGGTTGGCAAGGATAAGGAATAATCATCATGCGTAAAGAACTCTTATTTGGTTTTTCCATCATGGCATTGGTGGTCTTATTGACCATCGTTTTAATGCCGTGGGGCAATATTCAGAGTGGGCATATTGGCCTGCTAATGCTCTCCCTGGTCGTGGTTGCCATCATGCTTGGCTTCCCCACCGCCTTTACCTTAATGGGTATGGGTATGATCTTCACGTTTTTTGCATACAGCTTTCAGAACCCTGCTTTAGCGCTCGACAACACCCTCTCGTTGATGGTCCAGCGTGCCTATGCCGTGATGACCAATGACGTGTTGATCTCAATTCCTCTATTTGTGTTCATGGGCTACTTAGTTGAACGCGCCAATCTCATTGAGAAGCTGTTTAGATCACTTCACTTGGCTTTGGTTCGAGTGCCAGGCTCCTTGGCGGTTGCAACCATTTTTACCTGCGCTGTATTTGCTACAGCCACTGGTATTGTGGGCGCCGTGGTGACCTTAATGGGCTTATTGGCGTTCCCGGCCATGTTAAAAGCGGGGTATGACACCCGCGTCTCAGCAGGATGTATTACCGCTGGGGGCTGCCTCGGTATTTTGATTCCGCCATCGGTGCTGTTAATTGTCTATGGTGCTACTGCTGGCGTATCGGTCGTGCAGTTGTATGCGGGAGCTTTTTTTCCTGGAATCATGCTCGCTGGTCTATATATTGGTTATGTGATCATTTTGGCCAAGCTCAAACCGAATCTCATGCCACCATTGTCTGAATCTGAGCGCAAAGTGCCGCTACCGATGAGCTACACCGAGCTTGGCGAGAAAATTAGTCAAAAAGTGATTCCTGCTTTATTGGTTGGGCTTAAAGGGAAGCGCAATGTCAATGTCAGCGGTAAAGAGATGCTGAAATCGCTGTTCATTGCTCTGATCCCTCTGATCGTATTTGTTGCTTTTACCGCCTCCATTTATCAAGTAGCCACCAAGCCAGTCGAAGTGATTAGCATGGATGTGGTTCCGATGGGAGAGGCCGGGAGTGGTGGTGATTATTCAAGTGGTCCAAGCTCAACCGGCCTTAATGAGCCTCCCGGTGCCGAAAAAGATACTCCAAGTAGCAGCCTATCTTTACCTCCTGGCGCTGAAGATGAAAAGCCAGTAGCAAAGACCTCGGGCCCTGCAGAACCAGCAGCGGCTGCTGAGCCACCAAAACCCGTCGATGCACCGATGTGGTTCTGGATCATGAGCGGTATTCTCGGCGCCATTTTGGTGATTTACTATGCCCTCCTCACCTGGGTGCGTCTTGAAATCTTCAAAATGCTCTTGAGCTCTTTCTTCCCGCTCGCGGTTTTAATCTTATTTGTATTGGGCTCCATCGTCTTTGGTTTGGCAACACCTACCGAAGCAGCGGCAGTCGGCGCAATTGGCGGATTTATATTAGCGGCTGCCTACAAGCAGCTCAATATGACGGTGATTAAAGAGTCGGTCTTCCTAACGGCGAAGACGGGTGCGATGGTCTGTTGGCTCTTTGTGGGTTCGTCCATTTTCTCGGCAGCCTTTGCATTATTGGGCGGTCAAGACTTGGTTGAAAAATGGGTTCTATCTTTAGGACTTAGCCCATTGCAGTTCTTGATTCTGTCGCAAGTCATTATTTTCTTATTGGGTTGGCCTTTGGAATGGACTGAGATTATTGTGATCTTTATGCCAATCTTTGTACCCTTACTCGATGACTTTGGAATCAATCCGTTGTTCTTTGGTCTCTTGGTTGCCCTGAACCTACAAACTGCATTCCTATCGCCCCCCGTAGCGATGTCGGCATTTTATTTAAAGGGTGTTGCACCTCCCCACGTCACCTTAAATCAGATCTTCATGGGGATGATGCCGTTTATGGGCATTCAGGTCATTGCGCTTGTTTTGCTGTATGTATTCCCAGAAATTGGCTTGTGGTTACCGCAAGTTCTCTACAAGTGAGGTTTAAAACCAACCAACCCCGCTACGGCGGGGTTTTTTTGTAATCGTTTGCAGTTGATATGAGAACCCTAAAGCGCAAATCCAGTCTCACGAAGTTCCTGCGTTACTTGATCGTTGCACTAATCCTTTTATTCATCTGCCTAGTCATCCTTGCTGTAAGTTATTGGGTAAGTGCTAAATCAAATCTCTCTGGAACAATCATTAGTGCTGGTCTAGGTCAAACAGTTCAGATTCAACTTGATGAGAACGATGTGCCGCACGTTAAGGCAAAATCCCAGCGTGATGCATATTACACCTTAGGATTTTTGCATGCGACTGAACGCTCCTGGCAACTGGAGATTAGTCGTCGCTTGGCTTCAGGGAGACTCTCCGAGATTTTGGGCGAGCGCACCGTCTCACTTGATCGCTTTATTCGTACTCTAGGGATCAAACAAGCGGCTGAGAAACAGTTTGAGCGCTATCCAGCAGAAATCAAGCAATTGGTTCAAGCCTATGCCGATGGCGTCAATGCTGGTAATCGAGCACTCGGTTGGGCCTTACCGATCGAGTATTTTTTGACGGGTTCCAAGCCCGGTTATTGGTCTGCCGCAGATAGTGTTGCATGGTCTTTAATGATGGCGTTAGATTTGGGCGATAACTGGCAAAAAGAATTGTTTCGCTTAGAGCTTTCTCAATATCTCAGCACGACTGATATATGGCAGGTGATGCCACCCTATCCCGGTACCAATCCAGTTACCAACGTCGATTTTGCGAAGCTATATCGCGAACATCAGGTGTTTAAACCCACGCAGTCCAAAGCTCAAACATTGCTTCACCGCGACCCTTACTTACTCAAGCATGCGGATACGGTGGGATGGCTAAGTGACCAACAAGAAGGCTTGGGCTCTAACAATTGGGTGCTTACGGGTAAAAAAACGATTTCAGGCAAACCCTTGCTCGCCAACGATCCGCATTTGGGATTAAGTGCTCCATCGACATGGTACTTTGCACACCTCGAAGCTCCAGGACTCAATGTTATTGGGGCCACCCTGCCAGGCATACCAGCCGTTGTTTTGGGTAGGACCGACAAAATTGCCTGGGGATTTACCAATACCGGACCAGATGTACAAGATCTCTATCTGGAAAAAATTGATCCTGATAATCCGAATCAATACATCGGTCCTGACGGCCCGCTCTCCTTTTTAGCTCGCGAGGAGATTATTCAGATTAAAGATAAACCGCCCTTGCGGTTTGTCGTCAAACAAACTCGCCATGGTCCTATTATTTCCGATAGCCATGCCCGGGCTAAAAAGGTGATTGACACCAAGCGTTATGCACTAGCTCTTCGCTGGACAGCATTAGATGTTGAGAACCAAACGTTGATGGGCGGCATCCTCATGAATCGCGCCGATTCAATTGACTCTTTCAAAAATGCTTTGCGTCATCATTACGCTCCGATGCAAACCGTTGCGATTGCAGATGTTCAAGGTAATATTGCCTTGCAAGTTGCTGGGGTTGCGCCACGCCGGCAATTGCATCAAGGCTTGTATGGCGTCGCTCCTGCTCTCGGATGGGAGCGCCAATTTGATTGGACAGCCTACCTACCATTTGAGCAACTTCCCAGCTTTTTTAATCCAACAGCGGAGTGGCTAGCGAGCGCCAATCAGGAAATTATTTCTGCAAGCAATCCCAATCCACTAACCGGAGACTGGGACTTGCCCTTTCGTTATGACCGTATTGCAGCCATGATTGGAGAGAAAGATCAGCATGATCGCACTTCGATACAGGCTATGCAAGGCGATGTTCTCTCCCTTGGAGCGCAAGCACTCTTACCTCTGTTTAAAAATGCGCAATCAGGCCATACTTTGCAGCCAGGGATTCAGTCGGTGATCGATCGCTTTGATGGAAGCATGAGTATTGATTCCACCGCTGCCCTTATCTTTAATACCTGGGTCGATCAATTAACGCGGATCCTGTTCTCGCGTTTGGGTGATTCGTTTACTGAGGAATATGGCAGACGCTCGTTTCGGGGAGCGGTCAATCATCAAATCAGTAATCCCGACAGCCCCTGGTGCGATGTGCACACTACCGCAGAACGAGAAAATTGCCAAGGCGCCGCTAATCTCGCTCTGCAACGAGCGCTCAATGATTTGAGCCAACGCTACGGAAAATCGAGTACTGATTGGCGTTGGGGAACAGCGCATCACGCTGTGTCTGAACATCGCCCCTTCAAAAACATTCCCCTCTTAGCGGAGTTCTTCAATGTCAGCATTCCATTTCCAGGGGATGCCTTTACCGTCAATGTGGGTCGTCCAGTTCTAAACAATCCAAAAGCGCCATTCCAGGCTAATCATGCGCCAAGTCTGAGGGCGATCTATGACCTCAATGATCCAGAACAATCGGCTTTTATGTTTCCTACCGGTCAGTCGGGTTGGGTTCAAAGTCATCGCTATCGCAATTTAAGCGCCTCATGGGCAACGAATCAATTAATTCCATTGGCGATGAAGCCTAAGCAGGTTCAGCGTGAATTGGTCTTAAAAGCTAAGTCGTTTTGAGTTGTCGCATTGACCCATTACAATCAGTAGAACTGTATAGGATCATGATGAAAACACATCTTAAACTTCTAATTACTTGCCTCTTCACCCTAAGCTCCAGTTTTGCCTTCGGCGCTTGGGATGAACTGGGAAGCAATGAGTTCATAACCGTCTTGATTGATAAATCCAGCATCAAGAAGTCAGGCGATAAGGTCCAAGTTCTTTCGATGCTCGATCTTAAGAAACCGGGAGTTGAACCAAAAACTAAATCACCAGTAAACTCCATCATCGGTCTAAATGAATACCACTGCGGACAGGTTCAATACCGACCACTAGAGGTTAAATTTATGTCAGGTAAACGGGGTACTGGCAAGGTGGTTGATGAGATCAAGACACCCGATAGCAGCTTTGAGGCAATCGCGAGTGGTGATTGGCCAGCTGGAGTCTATAACCTTGCGTGTCGACCTAACTAGTTCAATCAAGCGTTCAGCTACCCATCAAGGGTCGGCCTCCCTTCTCTACATTTTCATCGTACTTCTTAGTATTCTTAGCATCAGCGGTTTACAAGGCTGCGCCGCACCCATCATGGCAGTAGCAAGTAGCGCGGGTACTGCTGCAGGATCGGCGGCAGCTGCAAGCCCCATGACCGCGGTAAGTGTTACATCAACAGTCACCACAGGACGCTCGCCCCTCGAACACGCCACATCTGCAGCAACCAAAAAAGATTGCAGTTTCTTTAACGTCTTTAGTTCTAAACCAATTTGTGAAGAAATTGTGATACCGACCGTTCAAGACCGCAGTGAACGAATAATCGGGGAGGCAGATCGCAATACAGCGATTATCGAAGTGATTGACGTGAGGCCTAGTCAGTAGCTAAATGGGGTGAACGACGGGACTCGAACCCGCGACAACCAGAATCACAATCTGGGACTCTACCAACTGAGCTACGTCCACCATTGCTACGTAAGTATTATAACGACTATGCCCTCGAACCGATTGATGGGGGCTCAAATAGCGCCCAATCACCCAACTCCATACTGGCCTCCAAAAAGAAGGTTTCGATGGCATCCTGTGTTTTAACCCGTGCCAAAGCATGATGATCCGATAGACGTTGACGCCAACGGCGCGACCCCGCACGACCGTGAGCAAGACCCATGATGTGCCGAGTAATCGCTCCCAAATAGAAGTCTTTGCGATGCGCATTGCACTGGGCTAACCATGCTTGACTGTACTCAACCAAACCGATTTGAATACGGTGCCAGTCTGCCTCACTAAAGAGATAACCTACTGCATTGCCATCACTTTCGACGAGATCATCCCAGCCCAATAGCATCGCCGGAAAATGATAAGCAGCACGGCCGATCATAAAACCATCAAAATCATTCCAATATTGTGCAACCTGCTCATTGGATTCTAGGCCGCCGTTAAGTAGTACACGAAGATTTGGATACTGCTTTTGAGCATCGCGACGCAGTTGTTTAGCGACGTCGTAGTGCAGAGGTGGTTTGCTCCGATTCTCTTTCGGAGATAAGCCTTTTAAGACCGCATTACGCGCATGAATCGTTACCTGAATTGCTCCTGCGGCCGCGACTGCCAGTACAAAATCCAATACAAATTGATAGTCACGCGGCGACTGGGCCGCATCCATTTGATCAAGACCCAAGCGATGCTTCACCGAAATTGGTAGATCGCAGGCGGCACGCATCGCACTCACACACTGGGCAACGAGCTCAGGCTCGGCCATCAAGCACGCCCCAAATGCACCCTTTTGCACGCGCTCTGAGGGGCAACCGCAGTTGAGATCGATCTCGTCATAGCCCCATTGTTGGGCAAGCGCTGCACATTGAGCGAGCTCAGCCGGATCGCTGCCGCCAAGTTGTAAAACGATCGGGTGCTCTTCCTGACTGAAATCCAAATGGCGCGCCTGATCTCCGTGTAAAAGGGCCCCCGTGGTGACCATCTCGGTATACAGTACGGCGCGATTAGTTAGCATTCGATGAAATGACCGGCAATGACGATCGGTCCACTCCATCATGGGAGCAACGGCTATACGTTTATCAGGCATCGCCGCTGATAATTAGACCTCTTCGCGTGAGGCCTTCTTACGCTCATGCTCTTTCAGAAAGCGCTTGCGTAAGCGGATACTCTTGGGGGTCACCTCAACCAACTCGTCATCGGCAATGAATTCCACGGCGTATTCCAAGGTGAGTTGTACCGGTGGTACGAGGCGCACCGCTTCATCCGTACCAGAGGCACGCACGTTGGTGAGTTGCTTTCCTTTGATGGGATTCACCACCAAATCATTGTCTCGACTATGAATTCCAATAATCATGCCCTCATAGAGAGGATCGCCAGGCGATACAAACATGCGACCCCGATCTTGCAGTTTCCACAGTGCATAAGCAACTGCGTCACCATCATCTTGGCTAATCAATACACCATTGTGGCGCTCACCCAAGATACCCTCTTTAACAGGACCATAGGAATCAAAGTTATGGCTCATGAGTCCGTTACCACGGGTGAGGGTCATAAACTCACCCTGAAATCCAATTAAACCTCGAGCTGGAACCCGATACTCAAGACGGGTACGGCCCTTACCATCGCTCACCATATCTTGCAGTTCAGCTTTGCGCTTACCCAACTCTTCCATCACCCCGCCCTGGGTCGTATCCTCCACATCCACCGTGAGGTTCTCGTAGGGCTCTAACTTCACCCCATCCTCTTCATGAAACACCACACGGGGTCGTGATACAGCTAACTCATAACCCTCGCGTCGCATGTTCTCAACCAAAATGGTGAGGTGGAGCTCGCCCCGACCTGATACCTCAAAGATGGTGTCGTCATCGGTATCGCGGACCCGCAATGCCATATTAGATTTAAGCTCACGATCTAAACGCTCCCGAATTTGTCGGCTAGTAACAAACTTACCCTCGCGCCCAGCAAGAGGACTCGTGTTCACCATGAAGTTCATGGTAAGGGTTGGCTCATCGATCTTGAGCATCGGTAAGGCATCAACCTGATCGGGTGCACAGATCGTGGTCCCAATTGCTAAATCTTCAATGCCATTCACTAAGACAATATCGCCGGCAATGGCTTCATCAACCACTTCGCGCTCGAGCCCTTTGAACTTCAGTACTTGATTAATACGGCCCTTGAAGGGCGTACCATCCGGTCCATTGACACAAACTACATCCGTACCGGGTTTAATTTTGCCGCGCCGGATTCGACCTACTCCAATTTTGCCTACATAGTTGCTGTAATCAATTGATGAAATCTGCAACTGCAACGGGGCGTCGATTTCGTCATCGCGTACTGGCACATGCGTGAGAACCGCGTTAAATAGCGGGCGCATATCGCCAGAACGCACATTCTCGTCAGTACCGGCATAGCCGTTTAAGCCCGAGGCATAAATCACAGGAAAATCCAACTGCTCCTCGGTTGCGCCCAATTTATCAAAGAGCTCAAAGGTTGCATTAATCACGTAATCACAACGGGCTCCAGGGCGGTCCACTTTATTAATGACAACAATGGGCTTTAAACCCAAGGCAAGCGCTTTCTTGGTCACAAATCGGGTTTGGGGCATCGGGCCCTCAACCGCATCCACTAGCAACAAAACGCCATCGACCATTGAAAGAACGCGCTCTACCTCGCCACCAAAGTCTGCGTGACCCGGGGTATCGACAATATTAATGTGCGTACCCTCATACTCCACCGCGCAGTTTTTAGCCAAGATGGTGATACCACGCTCTTTCTCGAGATCATTGGAATCCATAATGCGCTCAGAGATTTTTTCGTTAGAGCGAAAAGTTCCGGATTGCCGTAAAAGTTGATCAACAAGAGTCGTTTTGCCATGGTCAACGTGGGCGATGATGGCAATATTACGAAGTGCGCGTTTGGTCATGAGTTGCTTTACAAAAAGATAAATTAGTTTTGATTCAAAAGTCGTTGGGCAATAAAGCGTCTGGGGTGTAAAACACCGCTACGCCAATCCGCAGTGCCTATAAAGTTTTGCGGCAAGGCTTGACTGCGATAAATCCGAAATAAAGAATTAGCCCACTGGCTCGCGCGATTGAGTGCGCAAGGCACGCGCTGACCCATTTCTAAACGCTTGGCCTGTTGGTCATCGACCGTCAACTCTGGCAGGGTTTGCAATAAGGCATCCACTGGAAGTAATACCTTGGGGGTATTTTCAAGGGTCTCCAGAGTACAGCCCTGCTCCAGACTGAGGTGGCCAACCTTGGTACGTCGTAATGCGCTCAAATGCGCACCACAGCCTAGTGAATTGCCAATATCTTGCGCCAAGACTCGGATATACGTTCCCTTACTGCAATGGACTTCGATCTCTACGTGGGGCCAATAGATAGCGACTAGACGAATCGAGTAAATGGTTATTTTTCGGGGTTCACGCTCAATCTCCACACCCGATCGTGCATATTCATAGAGCGGTTTGCCATCGCGTTTTAATGCGGAGTACATCGGTGGAATTTGCTCAATTTCACCAATGAACTTAGGCAAAATGGCTTCCAATAATGTCTTAGCCATCAAATTGTCAACTACTTCAGTAGTCGATCGCTCGCTTAAGACTTGGCCTTCGGCATCACCGGTATCGGTTTCGATACCAAACCGTACAGTTGCAATATAAGTCTTATCCGCATCCAAAAGATCTTGTGAGTACTTGGTAGCCTCACCCAAACAGATGGGCAATAAACCGGTCGCCATGGGGTCCAAAGTGCCAGTGTGCCCAGCTTTTTCTGCCTGAAAATGACGCTTGACGGCAGTCACCGCACTTTGCGAGCTCATTCCATTAGGCTTATCAAGCAAAACTACCCCATCAATTCGTTGCGCCATCACAATTAATTAGGCTTTGAGCCCAATGCCTGATCAATTAATCGCGACATCTCTGCGCCCCGCTCAATCGAGGTATCAAATACAAAATGCAAGGTGGGGACTGTATGAGTGTGCATCCGTTTAAAGAGTAAGGAATGCAAATAACCTGCTTTTTCTTGTAACGATCCCAACGCATACTGTGGGTCGCCACCCAAAACTGTGAAGTAGACCTTTGCATGCGCGAGGTCAGGCGAGAGCTCTACCGCCTGAATCGTAATCAAACCATTTAAAGGGTCACGTAACTCTCGAGGAATCAATTCGGCTAAGTCACGCTGAATTTGATCCGCAAGACGCTGGTGACGATGAGGGCTTGTTTTATGCATGATGATTAAAGGGTTCGAGCTACTTCAGTCACTTCAAAGATCTCGAGTTGGTCACCCTCTTGAATATCGTTGTTATTCTTCAAGGAGAGACCGCACTCAAAGCCGCCTTTCACTTCTTTCACATCGTCTTTAAAGCGCTTTAAGGAATCAAGCTCACCAGTCCATACCACGACGTTGTCACGCAATAAGCGAACCCGTGAGTTACGCCGCACAACTCCATCGAGCACCATACAACCTGCGATCGCACCAACTTTAGAGACAAGGAAGACCTGACGAATTTCAACCAAGCCAGTAATTTCTTCCTTCTTATCTGGGGTCAACATGCCGCTAAGAGCCGCTTTTACCTCATCGACCGCGTCATAAATAATGTTGTGATAGCGAATATCAACGCCGTTACTCTCGGCGAGCTTGCGAGCCACTGCATCGGCTCTCGCATTAAAGCCAATAATGACACCTTTGGAAGCAATCGCGAGATTGACATCGGTTTCGGTAATCCCACCAACGGCAGCATGCACAATCTGAACCTTGACCTCATCAGTCGAAAGTTTTTGCAGCGATTGAGCCAGCGCCTCTTGAGAACCTTGTACATCAGCTTTAATGATGATTGGCAAGACCTTCGCCTCAATAGCGCCTTCGCCCATGTTTTCCATCATGTTCTCTAACTTGACCGCCTGTTGTTTAGCCAACTTGACGTCTCGGAACTTACCTTGACGGAACAGTGCAATCTCACGAGCCTTACGCTCATCAGCCACCACCTGGAACGACTCCCCAGCATCAGGTACCTCAGACAAACCTTGAATCTCGACCGGTATGGATGGTCCTGCTTCATTACTAGATTTACCGTTCTCATCCAACATCGCCCGGATACGCCCGTAGGACTGACCCGCTAACAACATATCGCCGCGCTTTAAGGTGCCCGATTGAACCAAGACTGTAGCGACCGGTCCACGGCCTTTATCCAAACGAGCTTCGATCACGATGCCCTGCGCAGGCGCGTCTTTAGGGGCTTTCAGCTCCAATACCTCCGCTTGCAGCAAGACGTTTTCCAATAGGGTATCAATGCCTTCGCCAGTCTTTGCGGATACTCCAATAAATGGTGAATCACCGCCATATTCCTCAGGCACCACTTCTTCGGTCACCAGTTCGGTTTTAACCCGATCGGGGTTCGCCTCAGGCTTATCGATCTTATTGATTGCCACCACTAAGGGGACATTCGCTGCTTTTGCATGATGAATGGCTTCACGCGTTTGCGGCATCACGCCGTCATCAGCAGCGACCACTAAAATCACGATGTCCGTTGCCTTTGCACCGCGAGCACGCATCGCAGTAAATGCTTCGTGACCAGGCGTATCAAGGAAAGTAATAACGCCGCGTGGAGTATCAACGTGATAAGCACCAATGTGCTGGGTAATACCCCCCGCCTCACCAGCCGCCACTTTTGCAACCCGGATCTTATCGAGGAGCGAGGTTTTGCCATGATCAACGTGGCCCATCACAGTCACAACAGGAGGTCTTGGCATCAGTGGCGCATCTTCTGCGGCTGCTCCAAGATCAATCTCCGGATCGTCCAATTTAGCAGCATGGGCCTTGTGACCCATTTCTTCAACAATGATCATTGCGGTGTCTTGATCCAAGACTTGGTTAATGGTCACCATCTGACCCATGCCCATCAGTAACTTAATAACCTCGGCACCTTTAACTGACATCTTATGAGCGAGATCTGCAACCGTGATGGTCTCGGGAATGTGCACATCGCGCACAATCGGCTCAGTAGGAACCTGGAAATTACTGGCTGGGCTATCTTCTTGATGCTGTTGCTTCTTACGACCGCCACCTGTTCGCCATCCGCCACCTAACCCACCGGTCAGATCACCGCGTGTTTTTAAGCCAACCTTACGCTTGGCCCAT